>Ga0228701_1000373_pt1 | contig 39222 bp, 20 predicted proteins | sample McNCre117_Aug_MG_2_FD_178017 | JGI IMG/M metagenome (GOLD analysis project Ga0228701, IMG submission 178017) | Freshwater microbial communities from McNutts Creek, Athens, Georgia, United States - 11-17_Aug_MG | ecosystem: Environmental > Aquatic > Freshwater > Creek | place: USA: Georgia... | reverse complement strand
GCCACGACTTCGAGGTTGAAGGGCAAGCGTTGCTTAGATCGGGCGAGTTCGCGCACGCAAGCCATGGGCACGAAGATGCCTAAGCGGCCGTCGTACTTGCCGCCGTTGCGCACGGTGTCGTAGTGCGAGCCGGTCATCAAGGTTTTGGCGTGGTGTGATGCGGCTTTGTAGACGCCCACCACATTGCCCACGGCGTCGATGTGCACCTCGTCAAAGCCACAGGCCTTCATGCCCAGCTCGATCGTGCGGGCGCATTTCAGATGCGCGTCGGTGAGGTAGGTGACGGTGAGTTCTTCGCGCGCTGCGTGCGGGGCTTGTGGGTTGACGTGCCCAGCGTCGCTGAACTGGGCCAGCCACTCGTGCCAGTCCCAGACCTCGTGGCCCAGCGCGGGTTCGTAGCCCAGCTTGTCGTTCAAACGAATCTCGACGATGCGGTGGATGTTGCGCAGGCACTCGGCCAGTTCGTAGTCGGGGTGGTTGTGCAAGCGGCGCTCAAAGGTGCTGATGATTTGCTGCTTGTTGAGGCCAGAGCCACGTGGCCCGCGCACAGCCAAGATGAAGGGAAAACCAAACTTGGCGTTGTAGCTGGCGTTGAGTTGCTGGATGTGGGCAAACTCTTCGGGTGTGCAATTCGTCAGACCCGCCTTGGTTTGCTCATTGGTCGATTCAGCCGTGAGGCTTTTGCTCACCATCGCTTTGCCCGCCAATTCGGGGTGGGCACGGACCAAGACCAATTGCGGTTCGCGGCCTGCTTTTTCGAGCACCTTCACCATCGCATGCTTGAGCGCGGCAGCCGATGCAAAAGGGCGCGCATCGAGCGCTTGCTCGGCAATCCAATCGGAGTGTTCGTACAAGCCGGTGAGCAAGGCCACCGCTTCGGCGCGGGGCAGGGTGTTGATCTGGTTCAGCGTGATGGTGCTCATGGGATGTCCTGCTGTTTAGTTGCCGCTGTAGGGATGCACTTGTTTCCAGTGACGCGCAATGTCGATGCGACGCGCCACCCACACCCGGTCGTGTTGGGCGATGTGGTCTAAGAACTTTTGTAAGGCGACGATGCGCCCGGGCTTGCCGAGCAAGCGGCAGTGCATGCCAATGCTCATCATCTTCGGAGCTTCATCACCCTCGGCATACAGCGCATCAAAGCTGTCGCGCAAGTACACAAAGAAGTCCTCGGCTTGGCTGAAGCCTTGGGGCAGTGCAAAACGCATGTCGTTGCAGTCCAGCGTGTAGGGCACCACCAGTTGCGGTACCACGTCGCCATTGGTTTTTTGGACCTTCATCCAAAAGGGCAGGTCTTCGCCGTAGTAGTCGCTGTCGTATTCAAAGCCGCCGTGGTCTGCTACGAGGCGGCGGGTGTTGGGGCTGTCGCGCCCGGTGTACCAGCCTGCGCCATGGATGCTATTGCCGTGTGTGGTGTGGGTCAGGCGCTCGATGATCTCAACACCCTTGCGCATGTGTTCACGCTCAGTAGCTTCATCGATGGTTTGGTAGTTGATCCAGCGGTAACCATGGCAGGCGATTTCGTGGCCGAGCTCCACAAACGCAGCGGTGAGTTCGGGGTGACGCTCCAGCGCCATGCTCACGCCGAACACGGTAAGAGGGAGGCCGCGTTTTTCAAACTCGCGCAAGATGCGCCACACGCCCACGCGTGAGCCGTATTCGTAAATGCCTTCCATGCTCAGGTGACGGTCTGGAAAACTGGGCGGGTTGAACATCTCGCTCAAAAACATCTCGCTGCCCGCGTCACCATGCACGGTGGCGTTTTCGCCGCCTTCTTCGTAGTTCAACACAAACTGCACGGCAATGCGGGCTTGGTTGGGCCATTGCGCGTGCGGGACTTGGCGGCCATAGCCCACCAAATCGCGGGGGTAGGCGGCGGTGCTGTCGTAAGTGGCGTTGGGATGAGACATGGGGTGGACTCTGTGTGGGTAATGTGCTGGTGCTTGTGAGAAAACCGCAGGTGTGTGGCTCAAACCGTTGCCGTTTAAGCCAGCGCCATGGCGATGTCGTTGCTGGGCACCTTGCGGTCCAAGGTGAGGCTTTCTTCCACATGCTTGAGGTGTTCGTCCATCAGCTTGACGGCCAGTTTTTCGTCTTTGGCGACGATGGCTTTCAAAATCTCAGCATGCTCTTCGGCCGAGTGTTCGGCGGCATTGGTGCTTTGGTACATCAAGGTGATCAAGGCGCATCGCGAGATCAACTCGCTCAGCAACTGGGCCAACACCTGGTTGCCCATCAGCTCGGCAATGCGTACATGGAAGTCACCGAGCAAGTCGGTGCGCCCGGGCACATCGCCCATGCTGATGGCTGCTTTTTCTTGCGCCACGTGCTCTTTCAGCGCTTTGATTTGCTCGGGCGTCACGTTGCGCACCAAGCTGCGCGTCATCTCGACTTCAATCATGCGACGCACCGCAAACACTTGGCGCGCTTCGTCCGAGGAGGGCGTGGCCACAAAGGCACCACGCGCGGGCTCCATGCGAATCAGGCGCTTTTGAGCCAACTGAAACAAGGCCTGACGCACCAGGGTGCGCGAGACGCCAAAATGGTCGGCCAGTTTTTGCTCAGCCAGCTTGGTGCCAGGGTGCAGGCGATGTTCGACGATGGCTTTGGTGAGCGCATCCACAATGCTTCGGGTGGCGGTTGAGCTGTCCATGGGGTTCTCCGGCAAGTGCGATAAGGTCCATGATAGACCTAGATTCAAAAATTGTATACACTTTCAGTCGACCAAGTCGGTTGCCATCATTTATTTGGAGCATTTCATGGGATTGAGCACACACGTTTTAGACACCATGCACGGCGGCCCTGCGGCCGGGATGAAAGTGGCTTTGTTCACCACCACCGATGATGGCCAGGCCACTTTGGTCAAGTCCTTCTCCCTCAACCACGATGGGCGCAACCCCGACGGTCTGCTGTACGACAACGACAGCTTGAAAAAAGGCACCTACCGCCTGGTGTTTGATGTCAAAGGCTATTTCGCATCCAAGCAAGTGGACTTGCCTGAACCCAATTTTTTAGACAAGGTCAGTCTGGACTTTGGCGTGGCCCACACCGACCAGCATTACCACGTGCCACTGTTGGTCAGTCCTTGGAGTTACTCGACGTACCGGGGGTCGTAATCTCACCAAAGTTAAGAAATATCAGGCGCTCTGAATACATTGAATCGCTCCGGGTTTTAAGGAGACCTAGACTACCGACTGAAGGTTCGATTCCAGCTTCGGCCAAGCCTCGTTGTACTGAATAGATACATATTGGGAAAGAGTGACTTCCTGAAAAGCATCTTGTGAACATTCAAAGTGCGACATTGAAAACCATGTTCTTGACATCAGGAAAATGGTTCGTGGTGCTCTTGCGTTCTGCAAGCCCGTATGCGTAAGGTTTAACAGGGAGATAGCCATGGTTCAACATCGTGTGTACAATTTGAGGCACATCCGCCCCTTGGCAGTACGCCCTCTCACCGATCCCGAGAGTGTGCCGAACCCCTGGGGCATTTTCATTTTTGGTGCCCAAAACAAGCTGCCAGCATGAGCAGCCAGCAAATTGCCATCCTCATCGATGGGAGCTTCTTCCTTAAACGTTTGAGCAAGTTGGTGCCTGCCGACCATTGCGACACACCCGAAAACATCGCTCGCTGTGTACGCAAACTGTGTTTTAACCATGTCATGCGCCTTAAAGGTGGCAGCGGCAAGCTTTGGCAGCAGCATCTATACCGCGTCTTTTTTTATGACGCACAACCTTATGACGGTAAAGCCCACCACCCCATCAGCAATCGCCAAATCGAGTTTGCCAAATCAGATTTAGCGAAAGCTCGCCAAGCCTTGTTTGATCAACTGCGCAAAGAACGCAAGCTTGCACTGCGCCTAGGCAAAGTCAACCGTGACCACGACTGGATGCTGTCGCCTCGGCTGACCAAAACAGCACTCAAAACGCGCGAGCAATTGGCCCCGCTGCAAGGCTTGGCGCAACAACTGCAACAAGCCGCTGACTCCTCCGAGCCAGTGCGACTACAGCTGAGTACCGAGCAAGCACAGCAACTGCTGGCTGCACGCGACTTTTGGGAAAATTTGCAAGCAGGTGACGTGGCCCTGGGGTTGCGCCAAAAAGGCGTGGACATGCGCATTGCTATCGACATTGCCAGCCTCACCCTGAAACAGCAAGTCAGCACCATCGTGCTGGTGGCCGGGGACAGCGACTTTGTGCCCGCCGCCAAACTCGCGCGCCGCGAAGGCATGGAATTTATCCTCGATCCGCTCTGGCAAAACGTCAACGACGACCTGTTTGAGCATATCGATGCCTTGCAATCAGGTCTGAACCGACCTGCCCGTGAAAACCATTTTGTTAACGCCAACAAAATGGCTGAGCCAACACGCGTATAAAAAGACCAAGATCCCATGACCACTCGCAATGAGTCAGTTTGTTCTGTGCTTGCGGGTAATCCCTATTAAGCTTTTATCTGAACATATCAATCTCACCAATAATGATGAAATAAATAAATTAGTCGTTATTGGAGATGAACCTTGGAAAAATTTGACCTGTGCGTGATCGGTTCTGGCCCTTCCGGTTTTGCGGCGGCCATGCGGGCCATTGACTTTGGCAAGCGGGTGGCTCTGATCGAGCGCGGCAAGGTCGGTGGCGCAGGCATTTTCGATGGCGCGCTGTCATCCAAAACATTGTGGGAACTGTCGGAGAGTTACAAGCTCACGCACAACACCCATCTGGGCTACACGGTCTATGACTCGGAGGTGCATTTCGGCAGCGTCATGCAGCAAGCGCACCGCGCTGTGGCTGAAAAGCATGTGCAGTTGAAGCAGCAAATTGCGCATTTTCAAAAGAGCGGGCAGCTCAAGTTTTTCAACGGCCACGCGAAGTTTGAGTCACCCCACGTCATCAGCATCACCGACGCTCAAGGTCAGCAGCAGACGATTGAGGCGGACAACATCGTGATGGCCGTGGGCAGCCGTCCGCGTTATTTGCCGCATATTCCGATTGACGAAAAAATCATTCTCACCAGCGATGGTGTGTCGGCCCTGCCTGACTTCCCCAAGAGCATCGTGATCTTGGGGGCGGGTGTGATCGGTTGTGAATTCGCCACCATCTTCTCCAACTTTGGCAAAACCAAGGTGTATCTGATCGACAAAGAAGAACGCATCCTGCCTTTTGAGGACGAAGACATTTCGCGTGCCGTGGCGGCCAATATGGAAGGCAATGGCGCGGTGATTCACCATGGCGCATCGCTGGAAAAAATGAGCATCGTCAACGGCAAGGTGGAGTACGTGCTGAGCTTCAAAGACGGCCGCCAAGAAACCCACACCGTCGAGAAGGCGCTGATTTCCGTAGGCCGTGTCTCCAACAGCGAAAACTTAGGCCTCGAAGCCGCAGGCGTGGTGCTCAACGACCGCGGCAACATCGACGACGAACACACCCGCTCCAACGTGCCTCATATTTATGCGGTGGGCGATTTCACCGCTGATATTTCTTTGGTCAATGTGGGTGAACTCGAGGGGCGCCATGCGGTGGAGCGCATGTTTGGTCAGCCTGCGCGCGAGCTGGTGTACGAAAACATCTCGACCATCATGTTCTTGAACCCCGAGGTGGCCGCGGTGGGCTTGAACGAAACGCAAGCCCGCAAGAAAAAGATTCCCTACCGTGTGGCGGTGATGAACTACCGCTATGTCAATCGTGCCATTGCCATGAGCAAGGTCGATGGTTTTTTCAAGATCTTGGTGTCTGACGATGACGAGATGAAAATTTTGGGCCTGCGCGTCATGGGCAACCATGCCTCGAGCACCATCATGGCCGTGGCCTTGATGATCTCGATGGACATTGGCATTGAGCACCTGGCCGAGCTGATCTTCCCGCACCCCTCGATTCCCGAAGGGATTCAAGAATGCGCACGCATGCTGATGGGCACCTCGATTGTGAAACCAGAGGTATTCAATTTGGACGTGCGCTGCTACCGTGTCGATGCCCAAGGTCGGGTGGACGATCTCTGACGGGCCTCGTGACGGCCCTGGTGTTGGGCCGCGGTGGTCTTGATCCCCCTAAATATTTGTATACCAAGCGGCATACCTGCTGTCGATTGCGGGTCCAAGTCACTAAAATCTGGGCTCTTTCCCCAGATTTTCAGACCCCACCATGACCCAAGTCACCAACACCGTGCGCTTTGTGCTCGACGGCCAAATTGTCGAAGCCCAAGGCGCGCGTCGCACCACCACCGTTCTTGATTACCTGCGCGAGCAGCTCCACCGCACCGGCACCAAAGAAGGTTGCGCCGAAGGCGACTGCGGTGCTTGTGTGGTGATGGTGGGTGAGCTCAATGCCGCAGGCACGGGTGTGGACTATGTGGCGACCAATGCGTGTATTCAGCTGTTGCCCTCGCTCGATGGCAAATCAGTCAAGACGGTGGAGAGCTTGAAAAAAGCCGACGGCACTTTGCACCCCGTGCAAGACGAGATGATCAAGTGCCACGGCTCGCAGTGCGGTTTTTGCACCCCGGGCATCGTGATGAGCTTGGTCAACCTGGTGCAAACCAACACCTCACCCGTGCGCCAAGAAATCACCGACGCCTTGAGCGGGAACTTGTGCCGTTGCACCGGCTACGCGCCCATCATCGATGCGACGGCCAAAGCCTGCCAAAAGAAATCTGCATTGAAAGTCGACGACAGCGCTGACTTGCCCTTGCTCAAAGAAATCAAGCGTGCCAGCACACCGACCATGAGCTTGGACGGCGACATCATCGTGCAGCCCGTGGTGCGTACCCGCAAGGGCAACGAGTTTGTGTCTCCTGCCACCTTGGCCGAAGTGGCCGATTACCTGGTCAAACACCCCACCACCACCTTGTTGGCTGGCAGCACCGAAATCGGTTTGCAGGTGAACAAGCAGTTCGCACGCCCTGACCACATCATGTACTTGGGTAACGTCAAAGAACTCCGCCAAGTGAGCGAGACCGACAAGGCTTGGCGCATTGGCGCGGCCGTGTCGCTGACCCAAGTGGAAGCGCTGATCGCCAAGGCCTACCCCGACTTTGCCGAAGTGCTGCGCCGCTTTGGCTCTCCCCCCATCCGATCCACGGCCACGCTGGCGGGCAACATCGCCAACGGCTCGCCGATTGGCGACTCCATGCCTTGCTTGCTGGCCCTCGGTGCCAATCTGTTGCTGCGCCGTGGCGAGAAGACCCGCCATGTGTTGCTTGAAAACTTCTACACCGGCATGAAGAAAAACGTACTCGAAGCCGGCGAGTTCATCGAAGCGGTGGAGTTGCCCAAACCCGTGGCCGGACAAGTGTTCCGCGCACACAAGGTGAGCAAGCGTTTCGAGCAAGACATTTCGGCCACCTGCGCGGCCATCAGCTACACGCTCAAAGGCGGCAAGTTGAGTGGCGTGAAGCTGGCCTACAACGGCTTGAGCCCATTTCCAGCGCGTGCGCCAAAACTCGAAGCTTTGCTTGAAGGTAAATCACCAGCCGACGTGAAAGCCGCTGATTTGGATGCAGTGATTGCTTCTAGCTTCACCGCGCGCGACGGCTTGCGTGCCACTTGGGGCTACCGCGCTTTGGTAGCGCGTAACCTGGTGCTCGAATTCATTGAAGAACAAACCTCGGAGGTGGCATAAATGAACGCTCCTACCAACCTGAAAAATTTGTTGCCTGCATCGGGCGTTCAGCAAGGCACCGACGTGGTCCACGAGTCCGCGCACCTGCACGTCACGGGCACCGCCACCTACATCGACGACATTCCTGAGCACGCAGGCACCTTGTATGCCGCGCTCATCCTGTCGCCCGTGGCGCATGGCGAATTGATTGGCGACGGCATTGACCGCGAGGCCATCCTCAAGGAACACGGCGTGGTCGCGGTCTACACCGCCAAGGACATTCCCGGCGAAAACAACTGCGGCCCCATCGTGCATGACGACCCCTTCCTCGCTGCGGGCAAGGTCGAGTTTGTCGGCCAAGCTGTGGCCGTGGTGGTGGCACGCGACATGCTCTACGCCCGCGAAGCCGCCAAAAAAGCCAAGGTGTTGGTGAAAGAACTCAAGCCCATTTTGACGGTGGAAGAGGCCATGGAAGCGAGCAGCTTCATCATGCCGCCCAAGGGCATCACGCGTGGTGACGCCGCTGCGGCCATTGCCAGCGCGCCGCACAAAATCAAAGGCACGACTCGCACCGGTCAGCAAGAGCAGTTTTATCTGGAAGGCCAGATCACCTACGCCGTGCCCAAGGAAGACGGCCAGTTGACGCTGTACGTGTCGACCCAACACCCCGACGGCAACCAACGCGAAGCCGCCCACGCCCTGAACCTGCACACCAACGATGTGGAGGTAATTTGTCGCCGCATGGGTGGCGGCTTTGGTGGCAAAGAGGGCAATGCCAGCATCTTCAGCCAAAGCGCTGCCTTGGCTGCACACAAGCTGGGCAAGCCCGTCAAGCTGCGCGTCAACCGTGACGACGACATGACCATCACCGGCAAACGCCACGATTTCCGCATCGACTACGAAGTGGGCTTTGACGACAACGGCCGCGTCTTGGGTGCCGACATCACGCTCATGTCGCGCTGCGGTTACAGCACCGATTACTCGGGCCCTGTGAACGACCGCGCTTGCCTGCACATCGACAACACCTACCACCTGCCCGCGCTCAAGCTGGTCAGCCACCGCTGCAAAACCAACACGCAAAGCGCCACCGCTTTCCGTGGTTTCGGCGGCCCGCAAGGCATGTTTGGCATCGAGACGGTGATGGACGAGATTGCGATGACTTTGGGCAAAGACCCGCTGGAAGTGCGCAAGCTCAACCTCTACAAAGACCCCGCCATCAGCGGCACGCCCGACACCATGACCACCCAATACAACCAGCTCATCGAAGACTGGGTGGGTGACAAGGTGATTGCGCAGGTCGAGCACGAATCCAAATACGCCGAGCGCCGCGCCGCAGTGCAAGCCTTCAACGCCAAGAGCAAGACCCGCAAGCGCGGCATTGCCTTGGTGCCGCTGAAATTCGGCATCAGCTTCACGGCTACCCACCTGAACCAAGGCGGCGCATTGCTCGTGGTTTACATGGATGGCTCGGTGAGCTGCAACCACGGCGGTACCGAAATGGGCCAAGGCCTGAACACCAAGATGGCGCAAGTCTGTGCCGATGGTTTGGGCATCAGCGTGGACCATGTGCGCATCACCGCCACCGACTCGCAAAAAGTGCCCAATGCGTCGGCCACCTCCGCATCGAGCGGTGCCGACATCAACGGCGCAGCCATCATGAACGCCACCGCGCAAATGCGCGAGCGCTTGAAGCCTGTGGCTGCTCGCATGTTGGGCAGCGCCGAAGGCGATGTGACCTTTGCGAACAACGAAGTGCATGGTGGCGGCAAGTCCGTCAAGTGGGCCGACGTGACCAAGCAAGCGTGGCTCGACCGCGTGGGCCTGTCGGTGACCGGCTTCTACATGACGCCTGAAATCAAATACGACTTCACCACCTTGAACGGCCGGGCCTTCTATTACTACTGCTACGGCGCAGCCGTGAGCGAAGTGGAGATCGACACCCGCACTGGCGAGTGGTGGCTCAAGGCCGTGGACATCGTGCATGACGTGGGCCGCAGCATCAACCCAGCACTCGACAAAGGCCAGATCGAAGGCGCCTACATCCAAGGCATGGGCTGGCTCACCATGGAAGAGTGCATTTGGGACAAGAAGGGCAAACTGCTCACGCACGGCCCCAGCACCTACAAAATTCCGGTGGCGGGCGATGTGCCTGAGCACTTCAAGGTTTCGTTGTTCGACAACGCCAACCTCAAGCCCACACCATTCAACAGCAAGGCCACCGGTGAGCCTCCCTTGATGCTTGGCTTGTCCGCCTTCTTCGCCTTGCGCGACGCGGTGGCCGCCAGTGCTGACCACAAAGCGGTGGTCTACATGGATGCCCCTGCAACGCCTGAGCGCATCTTGATGGCCTGCGAAGCGGCCAAGGCGAAGGCGGCGGCTTAAGCGCTGCTGCGTTTCGCGCCAAGCTTTTGTGCCACGCCACACCGCTGAAGTTTTGAACCAACTCCAACATGCCGAGGGTGTGTTGGTGTCGGTCGACAGCGTGCAGGGCTCGGGCCCGCGCGAGGTGGGGGCATGGATGGCGGTCTTCCCGCAGACCGTGGTCAACACCATTGGTGGTGGGCATTTGGAATTTCAAGCGATCAGCGAAGCGCGTGCTTTGTTGATCCGCGAAGACAACGCACTCACCACGCGCTATGCCCTGGGTCCAGCCCTGGGCCAATGCTGCGGCGGTGTGGTGCATTTGAAGTTTGAGCGCATCAGTGCCGCTGATGTGCCCGCACTCAAACAGCGCTTGCTCGCCCGTGGTCAGCCCCTTGCCCTGTTTGGCGGTGGCCATGTGGGCCGTGCCTTGGTGAATGTGCTCGGCACCTTGCCTTACAACGTGCAGTGGATTGACAGCCGCGACGAAATTTTTCCTGCGCAACTGCCCCCCAATGTGGTGTGCGAACACTCCGACCCTGTGCAAGCTGCCGTGGCCGATGTGCCTAGTGGTGCAAGCGTGCTCATCATGAGCTTCAGCCATGCCGAAGATTTGGATGTGGTGGCGGCGTGTTTGCAACGCCAACGCGTGCAAGCCGATTTGAAATTCGTTGGCTTGATTGGCAGCAAAACCAAGTGGGCGACTTTTCAACACCGGCTCGAAGCCAAGGGCTTCAGCGCGCAAGAACTGGCCTTCATCACCTGTCCGATTGGCGTGGAGGGCATCACCGGCAAAGAGCCCGAGGTGATTGCAGTGTCGGTGGCAGCGCAGTTGTTGCAGCGGCGTTAATTCAAACGCATCCTTTGACTCAATTTTCGCTGGCCAGTAACAAGCTATTGATGCTCTCGACTGCTTGCACAGGAGGGCCACCGGTCAGCGTTGTCAATTTTTGTTGAGCTAGCAAAAACTGATAACGCGCTTGGGCTAAGTCTCGTTTGGCTTCTGCTTCCCGTTGCAAGGCGTTGAGTAAATCGGTCTGTGTGCGAACCCCGGCTTGTATGCTCTTTTGCGATGACACCACCAGTTGTTGCGCCGAACGTAACCCTTGTTCGAGCGCTGCCACTTTGAGCAAACCTTCTGTGATGTTTTGGTATTCCTTGCGAATTTGCAAACCCAGTGTGCGGCGCGTTTGTTCCAAGTTTTCTCGTTCACGGTCAAGATACGCTTGCGCTTGGCGTACTGTCGATTGGGTGTACCCGCCAGAAAAAAGTGGCATGCTCACTTGAATACCCGATTGATAAGTTACATAAGTGGCTAAAGGGTTGATTAAATTTTCGCTTTTGCTGCGAGATTTTTGAGTTACCCAGTCTACGGTGGGATAGTGTCCTGCTTCAGCTTTCACCACTTCAAGGCGAGCGACTTCTACTTTGGCTCTTGCGAGCGCCAAATCAGGATTTTCGGTTTCAGCCAGATTGATCCAATGTGATAACTCGCCAGTGGGCGCATTGGGTTTGAATCGTGAGGCATCGAGCCGCGCAAGCCCCTCGACCGTGGTGTTGAGTGCTGTCTCGAGTTGATGCTTGTTGTAAAGCCATTGTTGTTTGGCTTGCAGCGATTGCGCCAACACTTGGTCCAGGCGCGCTTGCACCTCATCTACATCTGTGCGTGTGCCTTGACCTTTGTCATAAAAACGCTGTGCAGCCTTCATTTGACCTTGGGTAGCGTCCATTAATTTGTGCGTGTACGCGATCACGTCTTCTGCAAACAGCAATTCAAAATAAAAACCAGTGATACGCGACAGCAATTCAATTTCGGCACGTGATTCTTCAGCGACGCTACCCACCCATTGAGTTTGGGCTTGCTCGTATTGTGCAAACTGATTTTTTCTGAACAGTGTTTGTCTGAGCGTGAGGGTGCTGTTCGAACTGTTGTAAGCAAAAGGCGCTTGCGTTACACCGTTTTCTGTTTTGTTTAAATCAACCTGATTGCTTGCTCCCGACGCCGATATATTAGGCAGCAGCTGCGCAATCGCCTGCGGCAGAGCTTCTCGCGTGGCAGCAACCCCATACATAGCAGCTTTGTAGGTGGTGTCTTGCTGTCTTGCCTGGGTCCAGGCTTGGGTTAAATCGAGGGCCCTGACAGGCGTGTTCAATCCAACACAAAAAAGAGTCACGACCCAAGCACGTTGAAGCCCAGACCAGTCAAGACGCGAGTGGGGCATGCGTTTATTCCTCTTTCATCGACTGGGCTAAACGTCGGACCAAGGGATACATCAAGTAGGTCAACATCGAGCGCTCCCCTGTTCGAATGACCACTTCCGCCGTCATGCCGGGTTGAATCGTTCGAGAGGCCAAAGTGCGTCGACCGCTCTCTGTCAGATCAATGCGCGCCAAATAGTAAGACTGATGATTCTCTGAATCAGTCAGCAAGTCACCAGAAACAGACATCATCCGACCTTCAACGACCAGCTGAGGCGAATGTGCAAACGATGAAAACCGAATGTCTGTCATCAATCCAGGTTTGACCCGATCGATCACATGAGGTGGAACACGTGCCTCCACCATCAAAGGTGCTTGCTCGGGCACGATATCCATCACATGTTGACCGGGCGCAATCACAGCCCCTACGGTTTGTACTGTCAGTCCAACGACTTGACCTGCAGCAGGCGAGCGAATCTCTGTTCGCTCCATGTCCTGTGTCACTGCAGTCAGTTTTTCAGCATCGGCCTGAACTTCACGACGAATCTCAGCCAACTGATTTTCAATTTCCTTTTGATACTCCAGTCGTGCGACTTTCATGCGCTGGCGTACTTCTTCAATTGATCGTGTCAACCTTTGATTGTTCGATTCAATGTCAGCAATCACGCTGGAAACTTCTGCCAAATTGCGATTGAGCTCCAGCTCTTTGCTGCGTGGCATGTAACCTTCCTTCACCAGGTCTTGAATGCCAGCCAATTCTTCTTGGATCAACCGTTGCTGTGTTTTTCTCTCCACCAACATACGTTGGCTTCCAATTTGCAAAGCTTCTTGACCTGCCAAGCTTTCAGACAAGGCGGCCAAGCTGGCTTGCAAGGACAAACGCCTTGATTTAAACAATTGCTCTTGAATTTGCTGATGCTGCGCTACCAGTGAATCTGCGCGCGTATTCTGCAAATCCGTATGCCAAGCGATTTTTGAAAGATTTTGCTGCTCTGCCAGCAAGCGACTTTCAGCAGCGCGCAGTGCCTGATAGTGTTGTCGGGCCGATTCCAAATTTGCACGTACGACCGCTTGCTCCAAGACCATGAGTATTTGGCCCTCTTTGACCACCTCACCCTCTCGCACCATGACCTCTTTGACAATTCCGCCTTGCAAATGCTGAATCGCCTTGCGCTTGGTATCCAGCGTCACAAGGCCTTGTGCGGGAACCCCTTCATCCATTGGTGCGAAGGCTGCCCAGGCCAACAAAAAACCTAAACCGATGATCAACGACCACAAGCCGTAATGGGTGGCCGAACGTGTTTGACTCATGGACTCAAGAGCCTCTGAATTGGAGGGCTTGTTTTCTGGGGTGTGCATATCTTTAAGTGCCATCTTGGCAATTCACTGTGCGGATGGCATCTGACCTGACGCCTGTAAACGTGCCCATACGATCGGGGTAGAGCCAAACTCAGCCACCTCGCCGTCTTGCATGACAAGCAAAAGATCGGCGACTTCGATGAAGGAGGGTTTGTGAGTGATCAGCAGCACTGTTTTTTCTTCGGCCTTCAATTGCTTGATCGCTTGCAGCAAACCTTGTTCACCTGTTTCATCGAGATTGGCATTGGGCTCATCTAAAACAACCAGTGCGGGCTTGTCATAAAGTGCTCTTGCCAGTGCCAGGCGTTGACGTTGCCCGGCCGACAGCAAATGACCGGCTTCACCCGCAGGGGTGTCATACCCTTTGGGGAAACTCAGCACCATGGTGTGAATGTCGGCGGCTTTTGCTGCAGCCACCACTTTTTCTGAATCCAGCTGAGAAAAGCGGGCAATGTTTTGAGCGAGCGTTCCGTCCATCAACCCCACGTTCTGTGGCAGGTAGCCCAGGTGTTGGCCCAAACGCTCGCTGTTCCAGTCTTCAATAGGGGCTGAATCTAACCAGATATGGCCGCTGTGTCCGGGCCACTGCCCCAGGATGGCACGCACCAAGGTCGATTTGCCACTGGCCGAGGGCCCCATGATGCAGACCACTTTGCCGGCAGGAATGGTCAACGAGATATTCTTCAAAATGGGTTGCTGACGTTGTGGCACAGAAATCGAAACATTTTGTAGCTCAATCTTGCCAAACGGTGTTTGGGAAAGATGACCAGGCCGTTGCTGTGGGTGTGTATTGAACAGATCAATCACACGTTGCAATGCCGCACGCGTGGTCATCAACATGCGCCATGAGTTCACCATCAAGTCCAAGGGCTGCAAAGCGCGCGACATCAGCATATTGGCCACAATCATGGCGCCAGGACTGATTTCGCCTCGTATCACGAGCAATGCACCCACGCCCAAAGACAGTGACTGTTGGGTGTATCGGAAAAACTTGCTCACGGCAGACAGGGTGTGACTCACGTGATCAACATGGCCTTGCGCTTTTGCTTGATTTTGATAGCGCATCCACCAACTGTCACGCAAACGCGCTTGCATACCCATGGCGTCTACGGTTTCGGCATTTCGAAACTTGTTGAGTTGGTCCGCATTGAGTTGGATGCTGGCCGCTAAAGCGTGCTGACTAGGGACCGTGGTTAAACGATGACCTGTCCAGGCGATGCTGAGCAGTACCGCGGCACAAAACAAACCCAACCAACCCAGCAGTGGATGCAGTAAAAACAAAACACCTAAGTAAATAAAAAACCAAGGGGCATCGAAAAAACAAAAAACTCCGTTGCCTGTTAAGAATTGCCGAATTTGTGTGACATCTGTAAACACTTGGGTCGGGTTACTCTGTGCTTTGGCGTTTTGTGCGGTGAAGCAGGCGTCAAACAAACGTGGCGACAAGCTTTGGTCCAATTGGATGCCTGTTCGAACCAACAAGCGCGCACGCATGACCTCGACCCCCGCGATCAAGGCCAATACCGCAACCAGCAGCACGGTGCTCGCTAACAAGGTGACTTCGTTTTGGCTGACCATGACGCGGTCATAAATTTGCAGCATGTACAGGCTTGGCATCAGCATCAGCAAGTTGATGATCATGCTCAACACACCCACAGTCATAAATTCCCGTTGGGTTTGTTGCAACGCTGTTTTCAACTCCGGGGGCAGGTTCTTCAACCCTTCTTGCAGCTGCCTCAGTTTTTCTTTCAAATTCATGCGACACCATCCCCCGCACGCGCTTTGGCCATGGCTTGTTGCAATGCAGCCATCACTTGATCGCGTGGTCCAAAGGCCTGCATTTGTCCCTCGCGCAAGATGAGCAACTTGTCAGCCAATTCCAATATTTGTGGCCGATGTGTCACCAACACCACCGACGCACCGCGCGCTTTGGCGTGCGCAATAGCTTGCAACAAGGCTTGATCACCCGCTGCATCTAAGCTGGCGTTGGGCTCATCCAAAACCAAAAATACCGGGTCACCATACAGCGCCCGTGCCAGTCCAATGCGCTGGCGTATTCCTCCGGACAACTGAGCCCCGTCTATGCCTACGGGTGTATCAAAACCCAATGGCAAGCTGGCGATGTACTGCGTCAGACCCACCGCTTGTATGGCCGCTTCAAGCTTGGCCACATCGGGCGAACCAAAGCGCGTGATGTTTTCCGCCAAAGTGCCATCGAACAATTCGATGCCTTGCGGCAAGTAACCTACATAGGGCCCCAGCTCGTTTTTATTCCATGCAAACACATCCACACCGTCAAGCCGCACTTTGCCTGTTGCGCCGGGCCACACGCCGACCAGGGCGCGACTCAGGCATGTCTTTCCTGCCCCCGATGGTCCCAGCACAGCCAGCATTTCACCGGGTGCGAGGCTGAATTGGATACCACGCAGCACAGGATGTTGTGTATTGGGTGCTTGCACCGTTAGGCTCTGAACTGACAGTGCCCCAGTAGGGGCGGGCAGTGGCATGGCTTGCGCTTCGGGAGTGGCGGGGCCTAAGAGTTGATCGATACGCGCCAGCGCAGCACGTGCTTGAATCATTTGTCGCCATTGACCAATCGCTTGCGTCAGCGGTGCCAGGGCACGTCCGCCCAAAATCGACCCCATGATCATCATGCCCCCACTGGGGTCCAAGCTGCCTTTGAGGGTGAGCCAACAGCCCAACCCGAGCATCAATGAGCTCTGTAAGGTCTGGATGAATTTGGATGTGGCAGCCCCCATCCCTGCATGGTCAGATGCGATCGCTTGTGCGAGCAAAAAAGCATCTTGCTTGTCTTTCCACAAGCCATAGAGATGGCGTTGCATGCCCATCACCGCCATCACATCGGTTTGGCGCATGATCCCGGATGCAAAACCTTGCGCGAGTGCTGACGTGCGATGTGCTTCTTGCAGAGGGGCTCGCGTCCCGCGGTCAGTGAACCAACCGACCATCACGATCACGCAGGCCACACCAAAAGAAGCCAAACCCAACCAAGGGCTGATCGCCATCAGAATCAGCATCACCATAAGGGCATAAGGTGCATCCAGTAGAGCCACCATGGCAGGCGATGCAAGAAAGCCGCGCAGCAATGCAATATCTTGTATGCCAGATGAGACATCCCCACGCCTGCGGCGTAACTGGATTTGAAACATGGCGTCAAAGACTTTGGGTGCAATCAGCGCTTCAAGCTTGCTTGCCATCTGATGCAGCAGCTCAAATCGAACCCATTCCAGCACTTCTAGCCACACATAAGCGGCCACCACTAACAAGGTCAGCATGCCCAAGGTGATGTGGCTGCGGCTACTGACCACCCGTCCGTAAACCTCCAGCATGTAAACGGAAGGCATCAAAGCCAATATGTTGGTCAACGCACCGAAATACAGCACGCGACGAAAAATTGGCATGGCCTGAGGCCATTGTGTAGACAGCCAAGAAGGGGTGTGTGGAGCGTGCATGAGAGGCCGCATCATAAGGTTGCGCAGCGGCTCGATAAGAGGGTGGTGTCCTGAAAAAATTGAATAAATTCAAGGGTCAAATCAGAAATTAACTATTTTTAGTTTAGTTATTCATCTGATTAAATACTTTAAATTTCCAAGGGAAAGCGCCATTCGCAAGTCTTTTATTTTTATGACTTTGATGGGTATAGTGAGCCTAGATGTTTAAGACAGACGAGGTGTTTCTATGGCTACCAATACGACAAATACGACGACCAATACGATCTCTTTGACGACGGTCACAAGCAGCGACAAAACCCTTGTTGTTCAATACGATGCTTCATTAAGAAGTCTCTATGAAGATAGCAACAACTCGGGAGCGCGATTGCTTGGCATAGCCGATGCCACCAGCAATATCGTGAATCCGCAGACGGGTGTGAACCAAATTGATCTGCAGACGAGTGACAGTGTTAAAAACTTCAACACGGGTACCCTGACAGTACAGCTCACCACACCGCAAACTGCCAACAACCCTTCGGTGGCGGTGCTCAAAATCACAGGGCGAACCACCGTCTTTTCATGGAACCAAGTAACTGGTGCGTTGAGGTACTCGCCTGATGCCAAATACAGCGGATCCAATGTGGCATTGGACACACCTGTCACAGCATCTACAAGCACAGGTACAGGCATGGCAGGTACGGCGTCTACTGCCACAGGAACAGCGTCCACCGGCGCTGCCGTGTCCACATCCACATCCGCCACAGGTTTGTACCTGTTTGAAAAAGGCGACCCAGTGGTCAAGGCCGCCACCTCGACTTACTTTGACATCGGAACGGTCACGTCCTCTGCCGACGGCACCAAACTCACCATCACCTTCAACGACAAGGCGACCGTCGACATTGTGAAGATGTTGATGGCGCACGTGGTGGTTTCTGTGGTTGATAAAGCCACTGGAAACGCCACCCAGGACTGGAGTGGCTTTCCGGATTCCATGGGCGTCAAGTATTCGCTCAATGTGTCTTCAACTGCGGCAACGGCCGAGTTCACCAAAAACATTGCCTTGGTGTCAGCAGATGAGAGCAGCGCCCCCACGGTCGATATTGCGCGTACCTTGAATGTGGTCGACGAGTTGTTGAATCCAAACGGCATCATTTTTGCCTCCAACCGGGGTAATGTGGCTAACGTGGTCAATCCTGTGGCTTGGGGCGGTAACCGGACCACGATCGCTGACAAAGAGGGTGATCTCGCTGGCGGGCAAATGGCGGTGTCATTTGTGCAAGGCGCATCAAGCTTGATGCGTTTAGGGATCAGTACCTTCACAGGCGCTTTCAGCATCAATTGGCAAACCCGTGAAGTGAGCTATGTCAAAGACGCTCAGTACTACGGTCAAGACACAGTGGTGAACGGCACTACGAAGACAGCCATGAGCCCCGCCAAAGTGGGAACACAATCGGTGGTGGTGGGTGTCATTGATGCCTCACATCAGGGGCGAGGTGGCGACTCTTTTGTTGTGAAATTCAATGAAAACGCTACTGTGAGCGTTGTGCAAGAGATGGTTGCCACACTGTTTGTGACCGTGTTAGATCCAAGCAGCAATGCGGTCACTACCAACTGGGCCTCTGCGGGAGGCAACAAGCTGATCAAAGTCGAGATTACCGATGCACAAGGTAATGTGGGCTCTGACACCTTGCCTGTGATTGTGGTCTCGCATCCAGAAAATGATGTGGGCATTGTGGGTTTTGACTCCAACGATACGCTGACGGGTACATCTGCTGATGATGTCATCAGTGGCATGGGTGGTAATGACTACCTCAGCGGCCTAGCGGGTAACGACAGTTTGGACGGTGGTTCGGGCAACGACACCTTGGTTGGTGGTGAAGGCAAAGACACCCTGGAAGGTGGCGAAAGCAAAGACATTTACGATGTACGTGAATCTGTGCGCGCACGTGATACTGTGAAAGTTGGGGCCTACCAGCAGGGTGATACGGTGGAAGGTTTTGACACCTCGTCGGACGTCACCTCAGATGCCACCTCGACCAACGATGTTCTGGGTTTGAGCACCACCTTGATCGCGGCCAATACGACTGCAGTCGTGAAAGGTATTGCATCGGGGCAATTCGCTCAGCACAGCATTCAATCGGGCATCATCACGTTCAAAGACCGGTTGGGCAAAGACATTGTGCTTAACCAAAGCACCAACAAAAACGATGTGCTGGGTTATTTGTCGAAGAACCTGACCGATGTTGGTGTCACGGTGGCTGCCGCATTTGACTCTGATGGGAACGGGAAAAACGATTCATTGGTCGTGTTTCAGAACACTGGCCAGGACAATTTCACGGTGGTGCAGCTCGACGGATTGGTCAACGTCACCCTTGGCACAGCCCCTGGGCGAGGTGTGGTGGAGTTGGTCGATGTGTATGGACCTGAAATCAATAGTGCATTGGTCAGCGCAACAGAGATGGTGCTGACTTTCAATGAAAACGTGAGTTCTTTTGACACGGCCGGTTTGAAAATTCAGCGCTTCAAGGGAGCTGCTGTACAAGGCGATATCACTTTCACAAAGCAAGTGTCGGGCAAGACGGTGACGTTGACCTTTGACAAGCCGTTGGCAGCCGACGAGTCGGTTGTTGTCTTACCCAACGACCCCACACATATATCTGCCATAGATACGGTGGGTAATTCACAAGCCACATTTGATGCTACCGAAGCCGGTGCTGCGCTCGCGCAATCGGGTAACACCACGGTGGATGCCAGCCTGGCCAGCAACAGTGTGAAAACATTCAATGTCATGGCTTTTGATTCTGGCAATCACACCATGATTGGCAGCAATCAAAACAACTACATACAAGGCGGTAGCGGCAACGACACGGTGACAGCTGCGGGCGGCAACGACACTGTGCAAAGCGGTGCTGGCGACGACAGTGTGGACGGCGGCACGGGCAACGACAAACTGTATGGCGGCGATGGCAGCGATGTATTGCTGGGCGGTGATGGCAACGACACCTTAAAAGGTGGCAGCGGTAACGACACCATGGACGGTGGTGATGGCAATGACACCGCCGATTATTGGGACACCAAGTCCACCGACTGGAAATTGAGTCGTAATAGCGCTGGTGAGATCATCGTGACCAACTTGGCCACGGGTGAGCAAGATACCTTGCGCAATATCGAGCAAATTGGTTTCAACGACACCCAGAAAACCGTTCAAGTCAGTTATTGGGCGACCAATCGTGCCGAATGGTCCAACAACATCACGGGCACCGATTTTGATGATGTGATTGACGCGGCAGCCCTTGACAAGCAAAACAATTCCCCCTCGGTGCGTGACTGGATCAACGCTGGCGCTGGCAATGATTTCATCAAAGGCGGTTCGGGAGGCGACGATATACGCGGTGAAGGTGGTAACGACACAATCGATGGCGGCTCTACGGGGCTGGCTGGTTTGATGGCGGTCACAGATGGCAACACCTATCCGGTGGAAGACCGTGCGTATTACTCGGGTCCCTCAAACCGTTACTCGATCACACGCATGGCAGATGCGGATGGCTCAGTCACCGGCACCAAAGGAACGGCTTACTACATCGTCAAAGACTTACGTTCGGGTTCTCCCGATGGCACTGACACGGTGTTCAATGTGGATGCGCTGCAGTTCAGTGACAAGCAATTGCGTTTGACACCAAACATTTGGATGGATCGCTGGGATCCAGAAACAAACCAACAAAGTTTGACCAAAATTCGCGGCGTCAACATGGAGGGCACAGCATTTGCCGATGCTATGGGCGCTGTGGATGCAAGCACGACCGATCTCTTCAAAGGCTCCGACCGCTTAAACGGCGGTGACGGCAACGACACCTTGAAGGGCGGCGCCGGTGGTGACACGCTGCGTGGTGACAAAGGCAATGACGCCTTGGACGGCGGTGATAACCGTGCGGGTGATAGCCAATACTGGGATCCCAATGGCTCCAATGGCGTGGATGTGGCCGAATATTCTGGCAATGCCGATCGTTACACCATCACGCGTGCAAGCGATGGCACATTTACCGTTGCTGATAGCAAGGGCGATGCCGGTGATGGCACGGACACGCTGAAGAACATCGAAGTGCTGCGCTTTGCCGACAAGCAAGTCAACCTGGAGGTTGTGAAGCAAGTCAACTACCAGTGGGGAACCGTCGATGGTCAATGGAAGCAGACCAGCACTATCAGCAACATCAACTGGTCGGGGACAGATTTTTCTGATGCCATTGACACGAGCAAGGCAGAATCCGCCGCTGGCTACCAAGACTGGGTTCAAGCTGGCGCAGGGAATGACGTGATTGCGACTGGCAAAGGCCGGGACGATATTTACGGGCAAGAAGGTGACGACACCATCGATGGTGGCGCTAACGGCAACACCGGCAATTCGTGGCAAGACTGGGACGTGGCGCATTACGACGCAGCGCAAAAACGTTTCATCATCACCCAGGTGGATGGCAAATTCATCGTCAAAGACAAGCTGGATGCATCGTTTGGTGGCTTTGGCACAGATACGCTGACCAATGTGGAGCGCATTCAGTTCAGTGATGCCACTGTGAATTTGGTGGTTGAGTTCAACCCCAATTCATGGAACAACAACATCAATGGCACAGACTTTGATGACGTCATTAACAGCGATACGCTGACTGCAAAAGCGTTGGCTGATGCTCAGGGTAGTGCTGTGGTTTTGAAGGGGGGCAACGATGTCAAGTTCGCCTTCAACACGGGGTCGTCCAATGTCCCAGCAGCAGGCACCAAATTTGTTGCAGTGTTTGGTTGGATCAGCGGGGATAACGTTACCTTCAACCAGAATACCCGTTGGGACATGAACACGAGTCAGTCCGTGCCTTATGTCATCACGATGACCGCAGATGGCAAAGGTGGCTTGAGTTCAGAAGAGTCTTTGAACAGCATCCCTACGGGAGGGAACAACGGCTTTCAGCTGTACAAAGCGGACAAAGACGGCAACAAGACAGGCGATATGTTGTTGCAGAACTTCATCAAGGTGTTCTCTGAGCGTGACTGGATTCAGACCGGCAAGGGCAACGATGTGGTCTATGCCGGCGCAGGTGGTGACACCATTGTCGATGCACAAGGCAATGACTTCTATGATGGCGGCGTCAATGGCACCAGCACCAACAGCTGGGAGAACCTGGACTCTGTGCAGTTCTCTGGGGTTCAAAAACGCTACAAAATCGACGTGCTGACTTACGCCTCGCTCAGCGACCCTAACAACTTCGGCGCCAACAAGGCCGAATTACTGGCGGTCAAAGACAAGATCGATGCAGCCTATTCGGTTGACAAGCACCCAGACACGATTGTGCGTGTGACCGATCGCATGCCCGATATCTCGGGCGGTGATGGGGTGAACTATCTCATCAATGTGGAGCAGCTTCGCTTCCAGGATAACGGCGTTGACTTGGCCACACGTCTGGACTGGAAATGGACGCGACCCACAGACTATGTGGATGGCAACTACATAGGAACTAACAACTACAACGGCAGTATCCTGGGTGAAGTCATTGATGCGCGCAGCCACGACAGTGCCAAACCATCCTCGCCCACAGCAGATGGTTTTTATTCGAACAAAGACAATATCAGTGGTGGCGATGGCAATGACACCTTGTACGGTGGTGCGGGGGGTGATTCATTCAATGGCGGAAAAGGCAATGACGTCATTGACGGAGGCGAACAAGGTACCAACCCCAACGACACATGGGGCAATATGGACTCCGTGTGGTACAACGGAAAAATTGACCGTTACGACATCACCTTGTTCCGGGTGGCCACAGCGAAAGATTTGGCCGACAGCACGCTAACCAAATACAACAACATGGGGCAGGCGCTGTCTGGAAATGAGACGACGAGCTATGTGATCAGCAAAACCGTTGACCCCAACGGGTTTGTGGTGGTACAGGACAAATATCCCGATGACCTGGGTGGCGATGGACGTGATGTGCTGCGCAATATTGAGCGCATTGATTTCAATGGCACCAATCTGCAATTGAGTTTTGATGCGTCGGGTAGCTATGTAAACGGTACAACTTTTGATGACGTGATCAACAAATCTGATGCGACGGATGGCATCAATTTGAACGGAGCCCAGGGCGATGACTTCTTGCAAGGGGGCAGCGGGCGCGACGACCTGACAGGCGGTGTGGGCAACGACACCTTAGACGGTGGCAGCAACCCAACCTCTACCAATCCATGGGATACATGGAGCACCTATGACGTGGCGCACTTTGACGCGCCCAAAGCTCAGTTCCGTGTTGAGCGTTTTGTCGATAGTGACGGGACAGTGACTGGGAAAGACAATCAGGTTTATTTCAAGGTCACGCATTTGGTGCCTGAGAGCTTGGGCGGTCTGGGTACAGACATTGTTTACAACGTTGAGCGTTTGCAATTCAACGATGGTGATATTCCACTGCAGATGCAAATCATCAACCAGAACGGTGGCAGCTATGTGGACTACAACGGAACCGCATTTGCAGACCAGGCGACTGGTGGTGTTGGGCAAGATCACTTCACTGGCGGCGCTGCTAACGACACGTTTGACGGAGGATCAGGTGATAACGACTACGCCATCTATTCTGATGGCGTGCGTCGCTATGAAATTTCTCTGATTCGAAATGGCCAGGTACTCACCAAATTTGATGCAGATGGCAACGGTTTTGGTACTGAAAAATACCAAGACGGCGATACGGTCCAGGTCAAAGACTTGTTGGCCGATCAATATGGCGGTGAAGGAACCGACACCTTGACCCATGTTGAAGGGCTTAGCTTTAGAGACTTCTGGCTCGACTTGCGCTCACCAGGTAAACCTAATGCCTTGCAGGCTGATCAAACCATCACTGGCGATGCAAACAACTCCACGAATTTGTGGGGCGGATCGGGCAACGATAGCATCACTGGCACGGTAGGCAATGACCGCTTCTATGCAGACGGTGGCAATGACACGCTTGTGGGCGGGGGCGACATCATTAACAAAAATGACCCCTGGAACAGCGGCGATGCGGTGAGCTACAACAATGCGCCGAAAACACGTTTTGACATCATTGCCCAAGGAGACAACAAGTTCTTGGTGGTCGATTTTGCATCGATCAAAAATCTGAGTGATGCTGACTTCCAAAACGGGCATCTCAAAGCAAGTGCTTACGCGGCGGATCGCTTGCTCGCCGGCGTGGGTTATGGAGTTGATACCTTAAACGGCATTGAACACTTGGACTTCAGCGATGGCCGGGTTGATCTGGTGCAGACTTTTTCCAGTTACACCTATACCAATACAACATCCAACAATGAGACTTACCAAGTCACGCAAAACACAATTTCTGGGACGTCGCAAAGTGAAGTCATTCATGGCACAGTGAATCGTGATTACATTGATCCACGTGGGGGTGACGATACGGTTGACGGCGGCGTGGAGAGCTCCCAATTCAAAGGCAACAGCTGGGAGAACTCGGATGAAGTTCGTTACCAAGGTAACGCAAACCGTTATGACATTGCATTTGTCAAAGTTCGTGTGGCGGGTGCCAGTGGCTCCGAAACCTACACAGTGGTCACTCAAGAGGAAGCCACGGTTAATCCTGATGGTGTCGTTTCAGGCGTCACCGTCAAAGACAAATACCCAGATGCTTTAGGTGGTACTGGCACCGATTTGTTGGTGAATATCGAGCTGATCTCTTTCAACGACAAACAAATCAGCCTGACACCACAGGTCTACAAATGGCACGACACCTATAGCAACACAGACAATACCAACGTCAACGGCACGGTGCTGGACGATGTGATTTCTGGTGGCACGGGCAACGACTGGTTGTATGGCGCCGAAGGCAACGACAGCTTGGTCGGTGGCGCTGGCGGCGACGACCTAACAGGTGGTGCGGGCAATGACACCTTAATTGGCGGCGACAACTCGGCGCCCGATCAAAACGGCTGGTCGCGCACAGACACCGCGCGCTACGACGCGTCTTTCTCGCGCTTCGATATTTCAACTATCACGGACAGCAAGGGCAAGACCTGGCTCCAGGTCAAAGACAAATTGCCCAGCGTTGATGCCAACTCGCTGGGCACCGATTGGCTCGATGGCATTGAAAACCTCGCCTTCAATGACCGCTGGGTGAGTGTGGGCGTACAAACCAACTCCTGGACCGATTGGCAGGGCATCACCACCGTCAACAGCGATGGCACGGTGTTCGGCGATGTGATCCAGGGTTCGGTCACCACGACCACCAAAGATCAAATAACCACAACAACGGCCAACCGTGACTCCATGCGCGGTAATGCGGGCAACGATGTGTTGATCGGTGGCGGCAACGGCGACGACCTCACCGGTGGTGAAGGCAACGATGTGCTCGATGGTGGCAGCAATGGCAACTCGGGCAACAACTGGCAAGACCAGGACGTGGCACGTTTCAGTGGCGACCTGGCCCGCTACAACCGCTTCAGCGTGAGCGTCACAGGCAGCAAGGCCAGTGGCACCATGTTGGTTGACGGCGCTCAAGTAGCGACTGTGGCGAGCGGTGTGCTGACGTTTGCCACTTCGGTACCCGACGACTTTGTCAACGTGCTGACGCTGGCCTTTAACAAACTCGACCTGTTTGATGGTCAGCATGCCTCAGGCATGTTGGTGCAAGACCAACTGGATTCGGAGTTTGGTGGTGATGGCACCGATGTGCTGTTCAATATCGAGAACGTACAGTTCCGCGACCAGTCCATCGACTTTGCAGTGTCTGTGCAAACGGGCGACTGGAACAATGACGGCAAACTCGATTGGGCACAAATTCGCGGCACCAACACCAATGACCAACTGAGTTTTGCCAAGCTGGTCGAGCTGTCAGGCAAAACCGCCGATCAGCTCAAGGCCACCAATATCAATGTGGACTTGCGCGAGGGCGACGATACCTACTTGGGAGGCACAGGTGGCGAATACATCACCACAGGCAAGGGTGACGACTACGTCGATGGCGGTGGTAGTTCGACCACCGACCAGTGGGGCAACAAAATGCAAGACACCGTGCGTTTTGAAGGCAACTACAGCCGTTATGTGGTGCTCGATGTCAGCCTGACACAAAAAGCTGGCGTATGGGTGGTGAGCAGCACCAAGGATGCCAGCTTAAGCTACACCGCTGGTGCCAATGGCGGCAAGAGCGCGGTGACATCGAGCAATGCCCTGGTGGCCAAACTCGACTTGGTCGGCCTGGCCAAAGGACTGGATACCCTGATCGCCAACAAATCGGCCGCAGCGACCACGATTTCGGGCTGGCTGGTGGCAGACCGTTTGCCCTCCGACATGGACGGCAGCGGTGTCGATGCACTGACGCATATTGATTCAATTTCGTTTAACGACCGTTGGATTCCTTTGAGCATGCAGGTCTGGCTCAACCGCGCATGGAGCGAGGAATACAACAAGATTGATTACGACAAACGCCCCATCACGGGCGCTGGTGTGGAAGGCACCGCAGGCTCAGACGTGATTGGTGTGGATACGGGCATTGCCACAGGTTACAACTTCCAAGGCGATGACTGGATTCGCAGCGGCAGCGGAAACGACACCATCAAGGCGGGTGCAGGCGGCGACTGGATCCATGGCGATGCGGGTGACGACTCCATCGATGGCGGTGCCAACGGCGAAAAAGACCAGTGGGGCAATGTGCGTGGTGACACCGTGCAGTACGACGATTCGTTTGACACCTACACCATCACAGCCAACAAGGACGGCACCATCACTGTGACCGATAGTCGAAGCGACGGCACAGGAACAGACACCTTGGTGAATGTCGAACAAGTGGGTTTCCGTGACCGTTGGATTCAGCTCGGTGTCAACACCTGGATCAACCGCGATCCCAAGACCGACAAGGTCAACAACGTGGGGGTCAATGGTTCACTGCTGGGCGATTTGATCGATGTTTCCAACGATGGCTACGCTGGCGTCAGTCATAACTTGAACGGCAACGAAGGCAACGACACGCTGATCGGTGGTGATGGTCCTGACTGGTTCAATGGCGGTGCAGGCGATGACTCCATCGTCGGTGGCGCCAACGGACGCGATGCCTGGGGCAACCCCGGCATGGATGTGGCGCGCTACGATGGTTCTGTGTCTCGCTTCACCATTGAGTACAGCACCGATGGCAAAACTTGGTCGACTGCCAAGATTGATGCGGCAGACGTGATGGTTCGTGTCTCTGACACTTTGGCAGATGCCGATGGGGGCTTGGGTGTGGACACGCTCAGTGGCATTGAGGCTTTGAGCTTCAATGACAGCTGGATCAACCTCAAGACGACCCGTACCGCTGTGGACGTGGACGGCGATGGTCGTCCCGACCAGGTGCAGATCATCGGCACATCGGCGGCAGATACCTTGACGGGCGATGCAACCAATGACCAGCTGATCGGTGGCGAAGGCAACGACACGCTCTTGGGTGGTGCAGGGGCTGATACCCTCAAAGGCGGTGCCGGTGATGATTCTCTAGACGGTGGCGCCGACGGTAAGGATGCGTATGGCAAAGCGCTGCCAGACGTTGCCGAATACGTGGGCAACAAAGCTGACTACACCGTGCTGCGCAACGATGATGGAACTTTCACCGTCAGTTCGACCGCAGAAGGTATGGATACCTTGACAAATATCGAAGCCTTGCAGTTTGCAGATGGCTTTGTACGACTGCAAAAACAAGTGGTCAACGCTGACATGAACGGAGACGGCGTGATCGACTTTGTCACGATCCAAGGCTCTTACCTTGCCGACAATTTGACCTACGCCGGCACCGATCCAACCACCGGTGTGCGTTATCAAATTTTTGGCGGCGACGGCAATGACACCCTGACAGGACGTGGCAGCAACGACATCTTGCAAGGGGATGGCGGCAATGACACGATTGTGGGCGGCGATGGCCTTGACCAGGCCAAGTTCTCGGGTAACTATGCGGACTATGTGTTCAGTACCGATGGCATCAACTGGTCCAGCACCGCATCTGCACCGGATTCAGGTGGCTCCTTGCGGGTGAAGGACAACCGTCAGGTTAGCTTGGATGGCACCGATGTGTTGACAGGCATCGAAGACCTGGTGTTTGCTGATCAGGTGATGCACCTGACGCAAACCACGGTGACATCCAAAAAGGTGGATACCAATAACGATAACAAATTGGATACTGTCTACTGGACCGGAACGTCGAAAGCCGATGTGATCACGGGTTCTCAAAGTCTGACAAACATCATCGAAGGCGGGGCCGGTAATGACTCGTTGAGCGGTGGTGATTTGGGCGATGTGTTCACACCAGGCGCAGGCAATGACACGATCGACGGTGGTGGCAACAGCAATGGCGTGGAAGACCGGGTGATTGAGTCCGGTAACAAATCCAACTACAGCGTAGCCTCCGTGCAAAAAACTGTGTTGACGGTTGGATCCGTCTCTGGCACTACCAGCGTCAGCTTGGTCCTTGGTGATCAAACAGTCACGGCTTCGACCACCAAGGTTGTTAACAATGCCACGGTTCAGGCCTCTGCAACGGAGGTGGCCAATAATTTGTCTTCTGCCATTCAAGCGGCATTCAAGCTCTCTGTCACGGCACAAGCCAATCAAAAATCCGGTGACAGCACCTTGAAAGTGGATTCAGATGCTGCAACCACTTTGCAAAAAGGCATGGAAATAAAGGTCGGCAGCGATCTTTATGCCATCACCAAGGCCACCGCTGAGAACACGATTGACACAACAACAGGTGCGGTCACAGGAAAGTCATGGACCTTGACTCTGGACAAGGCCTTGTCGAGCGCGCCATCGGGTTCATTGAACGTGTTGAGAACAGGACAAGACTTTTCCGTCAGTGCGGCAGACAACAAAGTCACGGTGCTGGTGACAGGAGCTATCTTGGGTGCGGACAGTGTTTCAGCTGCGCTTTCCATTGCAAATGATCGCTACACCGCCGTCAAGCTCACTACCAGCGGTGAAACCGATGTGTTGCGCAATGTTGAAAAACTGGTGTTTGACGATGCCACCATGACGCTGGCACCGACTGTTTCGACCAAGGTTTCTAGCGATACCTACAAAGCGATCCTCAAGATTGTGGGCACCGATTTGGCCGACCTGCTGGTCTCCTCCGCGTCAAACGAGTCATTCCAGGTGGCCGCAGGCGACCATGTGGTGATGGGTGACAACAGCGGCAAAGACGAGGTGCGTGGTTTTGTCGCCGGTGACGGCGGCACAGTGCTGACCCTGAACCTGGGGGCCAACGACAGCGATGGCTTGAATGGCACAGGGGTTGATACGGTGGCCGAGATTTTGGGGCGTGCAAAGCAACAAGGTGCCGATGTGTCGTTGAACCTGGGTGGCGGCAATTCGGTGCTGCTGGTCGGTGTGACACAAACCGATCTGGTCAACGGCAACTTTGAAGTGGTTCATGCCATTTGAAACCTCCAAGAATGATTTGAGAACAAGTAAAGGAATTCAATATGGCTTATGAGTCAGAGTCATTGGTTGGCGGCAACGGCAATCCGAACGATGTAGCATCCGCAGCCAATTTCATCAATGCGGGTGACTGGGTCACCGGGGCGCTGTCGACTGCAGGCGATGTGGACTATTTCAAGTTCAGCGCCACCGCAGGCTTGCTGACCTTGCAATTTAAAAGCAGTTTGCTGTCGAGTACAGCCCGCTGGAAGGCGGATTTGTTGGATGCCAATGGTGACTTCTTACGCACGTTAACAAGCAGTGCCAGTGGCACCTTGTTGGCCAAGCAAGGCACTTCCCCTACGCAAGTGATTGTGAGTGGCTTGACGGCAAGCTTGACAGCAGGCAGTCAGTTCACCTTGAATTCCAGTGCTGCAGATACCACCATTTACACCGTGGTATCGGTGGATGGAAAGTCTGGCGATACCAACACCATCACGGTGGACAAGGCTTTCGCATCAACCAGCGATGTGTCTGTGCTGTTCGATCCGGCCCAGATGCTGGCGACGGGCAGTCTGACCGCGTTGCAAGCGCTGATCCCACAAGACGGAACGTACTATCTCAAGGTCAGTCCGCTGGCCTGGACCGATGCCGATTATTCGGTGCAAGTCAACGTGCAAGGGGCTGCCGAAACTGCCAACAACGACACGGCACAGGATGCACGCGATGACAACTCTCGCCTGCTCGCTGGTGTGACCCATCAAGGACAGATCAGTTCAGCCAGTGATACCGATGTGTGGTTGCTGACCACTGCCAAAGCATCGACGTTCACCCTCAACTTTGCCTCGGATGCAAGCTCCACCAAAACCAAGTTCCATGTGAACATTTCGGTCTGGACCAAGGATTCGCAAGGTAACGATGTTCTGACACCTGCCAAGATGGCCGGTGGTGTGGCTTTGGACAGCCAAGTGGTTGACAAGCTTTCGTTCACCATTGATTCCACGGTTTATCCACAAACCAACACCTTTGTGGTCAAGGTCACAGCTGACAGCCTGAGTGCGCCAACAGGCACGGGAGGGTACACCCTCAAAGCCAGTGGCACGGGTTTGGATCTGAATGACAACCCCATCATTCAGGTGGGGAGCTATTCGTCTTCCAAGCCGCTGGATCAGCTGGACCTCACCTTGAACGACAAGGTGGTGCACACCTATGCCAAAGATTCAGGTTCGACCGTGCACAAGGTGGCCCTGAGCTCCTTGTTTTCGGCGACCGACCCAGACGGACAAGCTCTGAGCTACAAGGTGTGGCTGGACGCTGCGTCCGGTAGTAACGCATTGGGCACCATCAAGCTAGAGCCTGCAGGCAGCGCCGCCAGCACGTATACGCATGGCGATGTCATGACGGCGACACAGCTGCAAACCGCCTATGTCTACACAGGTTCAGCTGTGGGTGACCTGACACTGAAGGTGATGGCATTCGACAGCACCAACGCGCCTGACAATTCGGGTGCCAGTTCGCAAGTTTTACAAACATTACGCGTCGTCTCTGACGCCGTGGGTGTGAATGTGGTCACCGATACCAATTTGAGTTTGGTTGAAGGCGCCACAAGTTCTGATGCGGGTTATCAAGAAGCGATCAAAATTTCGCTCAAAACCCAACCCACCGCCGATGTAGAAGTGAACTTGGTCGATAGCAGCAACCAGTTTTTATTGTCTGCGCGCAAACTCACGTTCACAGCCGCCAACTGGAACACCGAGCAAACGGTCACCGTGCGTGCCAACAACGATGGTAAGGTTGAAGGAGCCAGCGTTGCTTCGAGTTTGAGCTTCACGGTGGTCAGTAATGACACTTCCTATGACGGCAACAATGTATCGCCGTTGTCGATAACCATTGCCGATCCCAGCAACCAGGCGCCAACAGGTAGCGTGACGCTGCCTACCGCAGACGTCACGCAGGGCACCAGCATCACTGCCAGCAACAACCTGGCCGATGCCGATGGGCTGGGGACGCTGCTGTATGCATGGCAGCGCAGTGCAGACAATGGCACCACATGGACAGACATTGCCGGTTCGGCCACGGCTTCGTACAAGCCCATGGTGGCTGATGCAAACGCGTTGCTTCGTGTGAAAGTGAGCTATTACGACGGCCTAGGTAAATTGGAGAGCGTGACCTCCAATGCCACCAATGCCGTGATCAAAACCAATTCGGCGCCGACGTCTGTAGACACGGCGTTGCCGATGTCTAAAACGGCAGCGCATACTTTTGTGGCGGCAGATTTCCCCTTCAACGATGTGGACAATGGCGATGCATTGTCTGCTGTGGTGATTTATACGCTGCCAGACAAAGGTCAACTCAAATTCAATGGCGCATCCTTTGTTGTTGGCGATGGCTTCAAGGTGCTTTTGTCGGAGTTATCTCAACTGGTATACACACCCAGTACCAATGCCACAGACACTTATGCCGACAGCATCAGCTTTGGTGTGGTTGACAGCAAAGACGAAGTCTCAGCTGCAAAGGTGATGACGCTGGAAGTCAGTGCGCCGCCTACTTCTGCCAACGTGACGGTGAATGGCGTCGAAGATACGGCGCTAACGGTTTCGCTGGCAAATTTCTCTTTCACCGACACGGATACATCCGACGTCATTCAAAGCGTCACCATCACGGCCTTGCCTGCGCAAGGGCAACTGCGTTTGGGCACTTCAGCGGTGGCGCTCAATCAGGTCATCTCAGCCGCAGACATCACAGCCAACAAATTGGTCTTCACACCAGCAGCCAACGCAAATGGTGATGCGTATGCGAACCTGAAGTTCAAGGTGTTCGATGGCACGGTCTTGTCCGCCAGTGACTACACCATGACCTTCAAGATTGCCGCTGTAGACGACGCGCCAACCTTTGCCAATGTGCCAACAGCCGTGTTATCACATGGCGCAGGGGTGGTGTTTTCGCTCGACGACGTCACGGTCTCAGATGTGGACAGCACCAATCTTTCGCTGAGTTTGGTCGCAAGCAATGGCGATGTGCTGGGCCTGACCGATGCCGACGCTACAACAGCCGGCATTCAACTCAGCGGCACTGCCGAAAAAATCAATGCGGCCTTGAAGCAGGCCCTGTTTGTTGGCAAAGCTGCAGGCGATGCAGGCATTGCCATGACGCTCAAAGATGCCACCACCACGGTGACGGCCAATTACCCCCTCACCATCACCTCGGCTGCCAATGCCAGTGATACCGATGGCGACGGGGTGAGCAATAGCGCGGAAAAAGGCGATGCCAATGCCGACGGTATTGCAGATCAATACCAAAGTAATGTGGCAAGCACGGACAAATTGACCTTGGTGGCCCAATCGGATCAGGGCGTTCCTCCTGTAGATGCGGAGACCAAAATCACCAACCTGAGCAATGTGACCGATCTGGGAAATATCAAACCGCCAACCGGCATGACCGAACCAGGTGGTGTGCTCTCATTCAATGCTGCGGTGACCGCTGGCAAAGAAGAGCATTTCAGCTTGCTGGTGGCCAACAGTCTGGCTGTCAATGGCTACTGGCAACAAAACAGCGACGGTGCGTGGGTTAACTTGGCTTCTAAACTCAACGGCGGCAGCATCACCCAGGTGGGGGATAGCACCCGCATTGATTTTGTCGTCAAAGACGGCGGTGCTTTTGATGCTGACCATGCAGCCAACGGCGTCATTCAAGACGTAGGGTTGGTGGGGCATCTGGCTGCGAGCTTGGTAGGAGTGCCTCCTGAGATGCCTAGTGATGGATTTTGGTTTTAATTTTTCTCCAAGAATGCTGTTTATGAAAAAACAACAATTTGCACGTGTTCTCGCTTTGTCTTCTGTGGCGCTGTTGGTCGCTTGTGGGGGTGGTGGCGGCGGCGGTGGTGCTGGCACGACAACATTGAATGGTGTGGCGTTGAAAGGCCCGTTGAATGCTGCGATTGCATGCGCAGATGAAAATGAGGATGGGATTTGTCAAAGCGGAGAGCCACAAGTTCGCACCGCCTCAGATGGCACGTTCACTTTAAGTTTGACGAAGTCGGTGCCCATCTTGGTGGTGACCGATGCGAGCACCAAAGACGACCGTGGCAATGCCATGGCGGAAGGGACTGTGCTGAAGGCGCCGGCTGGGTCTACGGTGGTGTCTGTGGCGACCACCATGATTGCTGCGGGGGCAACGAATGATCAGGTTGCGACGGCTCTGGGTTACCCATCGGGGACAGATTTCAAAACCTTGAATCCTTTTAAAACTGGCGGTACTGCAGCAGATAAGTACAAATTTGAAACATCGGCCATGCAGGTCTATACCGCCATCAGTGCGATTGCCTCTGGTGCCAGCAGCACGGGCGCGAGTTCGAATGCAGCGTTCGACAACGCGTTCAAAGCATTGGCTGACAAGGCAAAAGTTGCGTCTGGCAGCATCGACCTGTCGACGTCGAGTGAGCTCGACGATTTGGTGACCAAGACCAAGACCAAGATGACGGGAGTCACAGGTTTTGATGACACCAAATTTGAAGCCGCGCGAGCAGATTTAAAAAATGCAGTGGCAAATGTGAATACCAAAATTCGAGCAACGACTGTAGATAACTTTCAATCGTCAGATACCAGCAGTTTGTATGCCATCGCCACCAAAAGCGTGAGCGATCAAATCACAAGCCGCATCAAAGACGATGCGCCTGTCACGCTGGCAGCTTCTGGCGCAGACTTTGACGCAGTCTTAGCAGAGCAAAAGAAAGTTGCTTCAACCACCGTCGCAAAAGTCAGTGACATGGTTGGGTTTTGGGAGGGCACCTTGGCTAACACAAACGCCAGCGCTATTTTGCTGAGCGATGGTGTGGCATGGGTGGTGGTGAATGACACCGAGCCTCGTGTGATCAAAGCGACGCTCAAGGTGAATGGTGGCATGCTCAGCGGCAGCGGTGCGAGTTACCCAACAGGCAGTGCCACCAAAACGGCTGTGTCGATGTCCGCGAGTCTGGATGGTGCCAAATTGGTTGGTTCTGTGACGGATACAAAGCGCACCGCATTTGAATTGAGTGCTCCCAACGCCAGCCCCTATGCAACGGCTGCCACACTGGCCAGCTTTGCCAAAACATGGACGACAGTCAGCGCTGGTCGCACCATTGCCTGGACGTTTTCTGACGCAGGCATCCTCACGGGGTCGAGTGTGACAACGGGTTGCACATACACCGGCAAGCTGAGTTTGCGCAGCGAAGCCAAGGCCATTGTGGATGCACAAGTGGTGGAAAAATGTGATGGCTTATCTGACGTCACCTTGAATGGCATTGCCTACATCAACAGCACATCGCATGCGGTGTTCACGTTGTTGTCAACCAGCGGAGCTGTTTTATTGCGGTTCTGATGGGTTGTTAAATCGCCCATGAATTATCTTTTTGTTCATCAGAATTTTCCTGGGCAATTTCTCCATGTGGTGCGCGCACTAGCCAATGATTCCGAGCACCGCGTGGTCTGCATCGGCGAAGGGCGTAACCTCAAGGGGCGGCCCTTGGTTCACTCCCGCATTGAGTTGTATGCGTATGACGTGCTGTCACGTGGCACGGGAAAGTCGCATCACTATGTGAGCGGTTTTGAAACCCAGATCAGACGTGGGCAAGATGTGGCGCGGGTGGCACTTGCTTTGCGACAAAAGGGTTTTGAGCCTGATGTGGTGGTGGTGCATCCTGGCTGGGGTGAGGCCTTGTTTTTAAAAGATGTGTTTCCCCAGGCCAGGCACATCCACTATTTCGAGTTTTTTTACCGCAACGTTGGCGCGGACGTCAATTTCGATGCTGAATTTCCTTCAACCCTTGACGATGCGTTCAAGCTACGCATCAGAAACAGTGCGCAATTGCATGCGCTGACTTCAAGCGATGTAGGGGTGTCTCCCACACAGTGGCAAAAGCACCAATACCCCACAGAGTTTGCAAGCAAAATCAAAGTGCTGCATGAAGGGGTAGACACCCAACGGGTGTGCCCCAATGGCGCAGCCATTTTTCAAAAGGACGCGCAAATTTTTAGGGCGGGCGAAGAAATCATCACGTATGTCGCTAGAAATTTAGAGCCTTACCGAGGTTTTCATGTTTTCATGCGCAGCTTGCCTGGTCTGTTATCTGCGCGCCCAAACGCTCAGGTGTTGATTGTGGGCGGTGATGAGGTGAGTTATGGCCGGCGTTTGCCATCGGGGCAAAGTTACAGAGACCTTTACACACGTGAGCTGAGCGATCAAGTTGATTGGAGTCGGGTGCATTTCTTGGGAAAAGTGCCTTATGACAACTATCTGCAATTGCTTCAAGTCTCTGCGGTTCACGTGTACTTGACTTACCCCTTTGTGCTGTCTTGGTCGTTGTTAGAGGCTATGTCAGCAGGGTGCGCCATAGTCGCTTCTCGGACGGCACCGGTTCAAGAGGTGATGGAGGATGGGCAGCACGGGCGCTTGTTTGATTTTTTTGACATAGATGCTTTGATCGCTCAGGTGTGTCACATGCTTCAAAACCCTGAGGCCTCTGCGTCCATGCGCCAAAAAGCACGGTCCAAAGCCATTGCCGATTACGACCTGCACTCGGTGTGTTTGCCACAGTGGCTGTCTTTGCTCGCTGTCAATCCTTCATGATGTCGCGCATCAGCGCACGCACCTTGCCCAGCAGTGGCGGTTCGCTGCGTGAGGCAATGGTGACCAAGCCAAAACGCGCATTCGCGTTCAAGGCGGGCGTGATGGGCAGCTCCACCAAATCAGGTGCAGACGCACGAATCGCCAGCACCACCGCGTCGCTGGTGCGTGCGACGTCCAACAAGCTTGAAATTTCTTCGCAGCGCAAATTGACCAACTGATCTGGATGGGCGCTAGGTCCAAAGCGCTCCATCAAAATGCGCGCCACCTCATCGCTCAAGGGCGTGGAGGCGATGGGGTAGTCGCGCAGCAGCGCAAAGGGCACGCTGCGCTTCTTGGCCAGCGGGTGGTCCGGACGGCACATGAAAGCGCCCGCCATTTCTTGCAAAGCCTCGACCTTCAAGTCTGCCGAGGGTTGGAGCGAGCGGATGTCCAACACCAAAGCGTCCAACAATCGATCTCGCAAGGCTTGTACCAGCAGTGTGGTGCTGCCACGTGAAATATCGATGTGGGCCTGCGGGTGTTCGGTGGCCATCAGCATCAGCAGGGGTGTCATCAACATCGCACCGGGTCCCGAACCCAAGCCCACGCGCAGTGGGCCGATCTCGCCTTGCTGCAATCGCCGACTGGTTTGACGCAGCTCGTTGGCTTCGTCTACCAAGATGCGGGCGCGCTGCACGATGTGGGTGCCAAAAGGGGTGAGCTCGTTCTTGCGGCCCACACGGTCAAACAAAGGCGATCCCAATTCGTCTTCCAGCGCTTTGATGCTGCGGCTCAGGGCCGGTTGCGTGAGATGGAGCTTGCTCGCCGACTGACTGAAGGAGCCGCTGGTGGCCAATTCGATCAAATGCTTGAGTTGAACCAGGGTCATGGCATGTCCAATCTATGCATAAAAGTTATACAAAACTACATAAAAATGCATTGGACATTATAGAAATCGGTTTTTAGGATGCAGCCATAACAACCATTTTGGAGACAAGACATGTCACATTCATTCAACCGCTGGGCCGCTTTGTTGAGCGGTTTGTTCTTGGCGGGCGCAGTCTGCGCCCAAAGCTACCCCAATAAACCTGTCACCTTGATGGTGCCGTACCCCGCTGGCGGTTTGTCGGATGTGATTGCCCGCACGGTGAACAATACCTTGTCCAAGAACCTGGGCCAACCCGTGATTGTGGAAAACCTGGGCGGCGCCAGTGGCTCGATTGCGGCGCAAAAGGTGTTGAATGCGCCGGCTGATGGCCAGATCATTTTTCAGGGCTCGCCCAATGAATTGATCTTGGCCCCTTTGGCGATTTCGGCCGTCAAGTTCAAAAGCGAAGACTTCCGTTTGGTGCAAATGATTGCCACGGCACAAATCGGCTTTTTGGCCCGCAAGGAATTGCCCGTCAACAACGTGGATGAATTTTTGGATTACGCCCGCAAAGAAGCGCAAGCAGGCCGCCCCATCACTTATGCCAGCGTAGGCCCTGGCTCGTTCTACCACCTGCTGGGTGAGCATCTGTCCAAAGTGACGAATATTCCCATGACGCATGTGCCCTACAAAGGCGCGGCACCCGCCAACCAAGATTTGTTGGGTGGTCAGGTGGATATTTTCTTGGCACCGTTTGGCAAAGCGTATGACGAGTTGCAAAAGCAAGGCAAGCTCAAAGTTCTGGCCATGCTCAACAGCGAACGTTTGGAGTCGGTCAAGGACTATCCCGCCATTACCGAGAGCAAGTCCTTGAAGAATTTCACCTTCAGCATTTGGACGGGCTATTTTGTGAAAAAAGAAACGCCTGAACCCGTGGTGCAAGTGATTCACAAAGCCATCACCGATTCATTGGCTGACCCCACCGTGCGTGCCGGTCTGGATGCCAACAGCCAATTGGTGGCCAAGCCTTTGTCGCTGCAAGCGGTGGGCAAAGCCTATGTGGACGGCACCGCGCAGTTCCGCGCCATTGCCAAGTCGATCAACTTGCAGCCCCAGTGATATGACGTATTTACGTGATGCCCTGACTGAGCGCGTGGGTGAGTTCATCCAACTGCGCCGCGACATTCACCAGCACCCCGAGCTGGCATTTGAAGAACACCGCACCTCCAACCTGGTGGCTGCCAAGCTCGAGAGCTGGGGCTATGCGGTGCACCGCGGCTTGGGCGGTACCGGCGTGGTGGGCACCTTGAAGCGCGGCACCAGCACACGCACTTTGGGTTTGCGTGCCGACATGGATGCGCTGCCGATTCAAGAAGCCACAGGTGCCGCGTGGGCCAGCGTCAAACCCGGGCTGATGCATGCCTGCGGTCACGATGGTCACACGGCCATGCTGTTGGCCGCAGCCAAAACCCTGTCGCAAGACGTGGCGTTTGACGGCACCTTGAATTTGATTTTCCAGCCCGCCGAAGAAGGTGGCGGCGGTGCCGTGCGCATGATGGCCGATGGTCTGTTTGAGCAACACCCATGTGACGCGGTATTTGCCATGCACAACATGCCCGGCACACCGGTGGGTCACTTTGTGTTCCGCGATGGCGCTGCCATGGCGTCGAGCGATTACGTCACCATCCGCGTGCACGGCACGGGCGGGCACGGCGCCATGCCGCATCGCGCGGCAGATCCTCTGGTGGCGGCGGCATCGATTGTGATGGCCTTGCAAACTGTGGTGTCGCGCAATGTCGACCCCTTGCACACGGCGGTGGTCACGGTGGGGGCCATGCATGCCGGTCAAGCCAACAACGTGATTCCCGCCTTGGCCACCTTGGAGCTGAGCGTGCGCTCGCTCGATCCCGAGGTGCGCCGCTTGTTGGAGCGGCGCATCAAAGCCTTGGTGGCTGCCCAGGCCGAGAGCTTTGGTGTCACTGCCGAAGTAGATTGGCGCCCTGGTTATTGCGTGTTGGTGAATGCGGTGGATGAAACCAATTTCGCGCGTCAAGTTGCGCTCGACTTGGTGGGGCCTGAGCGCGTCACCTTGCATGGCCCCGCAGTCACTGGCAGCGAAGACTTTGCCTTCATGCTCGAAAAAATACCCGGCAGCTATTTGCTGATTGGCAATGGCGACGGTGACTCTGCCGGTGCGTGCATGGTGCACAACCCAGGTTACGACTTCAATGACGACAACATCGCCACTGGTGCCTCCTACTGGGTTGCGCTTGTGCAGAAGTTTTTCGCCCATTAAAATGATTTGAAATTCACTCGACCTTGTGTCGACGTGTGATCGGGAGAGACTGCCAACGCCACCGCGTGCTGGGCAGCGCCGAAGGAGCAACCGCCCCGGAAACTCTCAGGCAAAGGGACCGGTCACA
>Ga0228701_1000371_pt1 | contig 39259 bp, 38 predicted proteins | sample McNCre117_Aug_MG_2_FD_178017 | JGI IMG/M metagenome (GOLD analysis project Ga0228701, IMG submission 178017) | Freshwater microbial communities from McNutts Creek, Athens, Georgia, United States - 11-17_Aug_MG | ecosystem: Environmental > Aquatic > Freshwater > Creek | place: USA: Georgia... | reverse complement strand
GGGGTTCGAACCCTTGAGCTTTCATCAAATAAATGAAAGGGTTGCATCAATGCAGCCCTTTTTTATTGCCTAAAATTTCAATGCATATCTAATACAAACTTTTTGGCGGGTAAGCGTTAGAAGATTTTACGGTGACTCTGGCATGGGGTGCGTTGGGTGTTTGAAACACTACATCTCAAGGACTATACTGGCTTAGGGGATACAGTTTTTAGGGGCAGGCTTGATAGCACTTCTTGAAGCAAAACGTGCGGGATTATTTGCCAAGCATTATTGGCTTAATAATGTGTTGGCTGGCGTGATTGTTGGGGTAGTGGCGTTACCGCTTGCCATGGCCTTTGCGATTGCTTCTGGCGCTAGGCCAGAGCAGGGCTTATATACGGCAATTATTGCTGGGGCACTAGGTTCTATCTTTGGCGGTAGTCGTCTTCAAATCTCAGGGCCCACAGGGGCTTTCATTGTTATTCTCGCTGGTATTACGTCTAAATATGGAATTGACGGGCTTCAAGTAGCGACCTTATTAGCGGGGTTTATGCTTCTGCTCATGGGCATTACCAAGTTAGGTAATGTAATCAAATATATTCCTGATCCGGTCATTGTGGGTTTTACCAGTGGCATTGCCGTCATTATCTGGGTTGGTCAGTGGAAGGACTTTTTTGGTTTGTCTCCTCAAGTAGGTGCTGAACATTTTCACCAGAAGTTTTGGAGTCTCATTCAAGCATTCCCAGATTTTCATGTTCAAACAACCCTGATAGGGTTGATTACGCTGTCAGTGATGATGCTATCTCCCAAGGTTTTTAAACGTATTCCTTCCCCTTTGGTAGCTATGGTTACCGCCACGCTTATTCAATGGTTTTATCAATTTGAGGGAGTTGCCACCATCCAAACAGCTTTTGGTGGGATTCCTCAAGCGTTGCCGCATTCTTCATTTCTCGCGATAGATTTTTCTAGCGTTTTAAAATTGCTTGGCCCAGCTTTTACTATTGCCTTGCTGGGTGCAATCGAATCCTTGTTATCAGCCATGGTTGCCGATGGCATGTCTGGAACTAAACATGATTCAAATCAGGAGCTTATTGGGCAGGGGGTTGCCAATATATTCTCCCCACTATTTGGCGGTTTTGCTTCTACAGGCGCTTTAGCCAGAACGGCGACCAATATACGCAATGGGGGCAACTCCCCTTTGGCGGGGTTATTTCATGTATTGACCTTGGTCTTGATAGTTCTTTTGTTTGCGCCATTAGCAGGCCAGATTCCTTTGGCCGCATTATCAGCCATCCTATTCGTTGTAGCTTACAACATGAGTGAGACACACCGGTTTATTCATATGGTTAGAACATCGCCTAAGGGGGATGTCATTGTTCTCTTAATTACCTTCTTTTTAACGGTATTTGGTGACCTTGTAATTGCAGTCAATATAGGTGTGATGCTTGCCTCCTTGTTATTTATGAAGCGTATGTCAGAAACTGTGAGTGTCGAGCAACAGGACATAGATGTGCTGTCTCAAGAGTTGAAAGATGAGGCGTTCAAACTTCCACCCAAGGCCGTTGTTTATACTATCGAAGGACCTTTTTTCTTTGGGGCTGCTGAACGGCTAGAATCTTTGTTGGAATCAGTACACAGCCATACGGATCTGCTTGTTATTCGATTACACAAGGTTCCGTTTATTGATGCGACAGGTTTAAACTCAATCTTGGATTTAATTGAAGTATGTAAGCGTGACAAAACACGATTAGTTTTGAGTGAGCCTCGGCCAAATGTGTATAGAAAATTCCAATTAAATGGAATTGTTGAGAAAGCAGGGCACGCAAACGTTATCATGAGCCTGACTCAATTGTAGTGCGGTAAGTTGGTATAAGCGTTTGAGTTTACAATTGCCAAGGATGATCTAGTCTAAATTTAAGGAGAAAAATATGGCAAAGGTTGCGGTGGTATTTCATAGTGGTTATGGACATACAGCAAAGCAAGCGGAGGCGGTTGCTAGGGGCGCTCAAGGTACGCTGGTGGCAATTGATTCTGAGGGTAACCTAACAGATGCACAGTGGGCGACATTAAATGCTGCTGATGCGATCATTTTTGGTTCGCCTACTTATATGGGTATGGCGAGCTGGCAGTTTAAAAAATTTGCCGACGCCAGTTCTAAGCCTTGGTTTTCACAGCAGTGGAAAGATAAGATTTTTGGAGGCTTCACGAATTCGGCCACGATGAATGGAGATAAGCACTCCACGCTCCATTATTTTTTTACGTTGGCAATGCAACACTCTGGCGTTTGGGTGGGCACTGGGTTAATGCCCTCAAACTCAAAAGCAGCTAAGCGAGACGATGTGAACTATGTTGGCTCGTTTGCCGGCGCAATGATGCAAACGCCTTCTGATGCAAGCGCAGAGGAAGTGAATGCTGGAGATATAGAAACCGCGCGTCTTTACGGCGAGCGTGTTGCAAAAATTGCTGATCAGTTACGTGCTTAAGCAATCGTCTGTGTTAAAACGGCCTAGTTACCTGTCACATCTGATCTGATTAAGCTAATTTGCTCAATAGTTTCTTTGTGGCAAGATCGATAAAGGCGCGCAGTTTGGGTGCCATAAAGCGTTGGCGAGGATAAACGATGTGGACTGGGTCTTCTTTCGCGAGCCATTCTGGTAGGACGCGGACTAGCCTTCCTTCTGAGAGGTCTTCTCTACACATGTATTCTGGCAAAAGCGCTACGCCTTCACCTGCGAGTGACATTGAATGAATAATTCTGACATCATTGATTGAGACCTGGCCCGTGAGTTGAATTGTTACACTGTCTTTTTGGTTTTTGAACGTCCAGCTGTCTTTGCCTAACGCAGGAAATTGAAGGCAACAGTGATGTTCTAGCATTTGCGGTGTTTTTAGGGGTGGGGAAGCATTTAGATATGCTTGGCTGGCAAATGGCGCCCAGCGAGCTACCCCCACTTTTTTTGCAATTAAGGTAGAGTCTTTGAGTTCACCTGTGCGAATAGCAACGTCAACCCCTTCAGCAACTAGATCGACATAGCGATTTATCAGCATCATGTCGATGCCGATTTTGGGGTATTCACGCCTTAACTCGGTCACAATTTCGGCTAATAAGGTATCACCAATATCTGCTGGTGCCGTTATGCGCAAAAGACCTTTCGGCTCATCTCCAGACGCAGATATGGCCGCCTCTGCGTCTAGCATGTGCGCTAAACCTATTGATGCATGTTGATAGTACAACTCTCCAGCTTCAGTCAGTCTTAACTGGCGTGTTGTGCGCTGCAACAGCATGACACCTAGCCGTTTCTCAAGACGAGTGATTCGTGTGCTGACAGTGGAAACTGGCAACTCTAAAAAGCGGGCGGCTGCACTGAAACTTCCCGCATCAATAACTTTGACAAATACCGCTGACTCGTTGAGATCCATTGTTCATTATATTGAATAGTATTTTGTTATTTTGCCATCTAGTATTAAATCTGTCACGCCTTTAAAGTTCATCCATCAACAAATGGAGAACTTAAATGAAACAACTAGCTTTCATCAAACGTAGTAGTGGTGATCACTGGGTGGGTGACGGTTTCCCAGTAAAAAACATTTTTTCTTATCGAGACATCGCCAAAGAAATGTCTCCTTTTTTACTCATGGACTATGCTGGCCCAGCTGTGTTTCCGCCAACTACTCGCAAGCTTGGGGTGGGGCAGCATCCGCATCGTGGATTTGAAACGGTCACTATTGTTTATGAAGGGGGCGTGTCACACCAAGATTCATCAGGCGGTGGAGGCACGATAGGCCCGGGCGATGTGCAATGGATGACGGCGGCAGCCGGCCTCATTCATGAGGAATATCACAGTCCTGAATATGCCCAGAAAGGCGGCCTTTTTGAAATGGTTCAGCTATGGGTCAATTTGCCTGCCAAAGACAAAATGAGTACGCCCGGCTATCAGGCTATTACGAGTAACCAAATTCCTGAGGTAGAGATGGCTTCAGGTGCAGGGATGGTACGCATCATAGCAGGTGATTTTGAGGGAAATAAAGGGCCAGCCAAAACCTTTACGCCGATGAATGTTTGGGATGTGCGTCTCAAAGCTGGGCACCATGTTGTTTTTGACCTGCCTGAGGATTTCACGACAGCACTTTTTGTACTGCAAGGTGAAATCCGGATTGGTGATGGTCATGCCGTACATAGCGCTGAACTTGCGTTGATGGAGCGTAGTGGAACACAACTTGAATTTGATGTGATTGAGGATACGAAATTGCTCTTACTAAACGGGGCTTCTCTCAATGAGCCTATTGTCGGCCATGGGCCATTTGTTATGAATTCGCAAGCAGAAATAATTCAGGCTATCAGTGATTTCAACAGTGGTCATTTCGGAAAAATTAATTAACTTAGTACAACAGAAAGGAAATTACTATGAGTACACCTAGCAACTTTAATCATCAAAAACCTAGTATTAATCCAGCCGATGCTGTGATGTTATTAATAGATCATCAGAGTGGTCTATTTCAGACAGTTCAGGATATCCCAGTGCCTGAGTTGCGCTCTCGTGCAGCCACTCTGGCCAAGATGGCATCGCTAGCAAAAATTCCTGTAATTACCACAGCCTCAGTGCCGCAAGGCCCCAACGGCCCGTTGATTCCAGAAATCCATGAAAATGCACCTCATGCCCAATATGTGGCGCGTAGAGGTGAAATCAATGCTTGGGATAACCCAGATTTTGTAGCCGCCGTGGAGGCGACAGGGCGCAAGACATTAATTATTGCTGGCACGCTCACCAGTGTGTGTATGGCCTTTCCGTCGATTAGTGCTGTGGCTGATGGCTATAAGGTATTTGCGGTCATTGATGCATCTGGCACATACTCTAAGATGGCTCAGGAAATCACTTTGTCGCGCGTGGTGCAAGCTGGCGTGGTGCCGATAGACACTGTGGCTGTCGCTTCTGAATTGCAGCAAACCTGGAATCGTGACGATGCGCTAGAGTGGGCCGGAATTTATACCAAGATTCTTCCCACATATCAGTTGCTAATTGAAAGTTACGTTAAGGCACAGGAAGTTGTGAAAAGTAACGATGTGTTAGATTCTAGTCGTTAAGCTTGGATTAGCGTCAGGGCATCCTAGACTGGGTTTAACTCCACAATCTCCCAGCAAATAAAAAAGGCTGCACTTATGCAGCCCTTTTTATTTGCTTAAGATTTTAGTGAATATCCAATACAAACTTTTTGGCGGGTGGGCGTTAGAAGTTTTTACGCTAAAAGTCTCGGGGGGGCTTGCCACCCTAAACTAGCTTTGTGGAGTTAATCTCCAGTTGCATCGTTTCTAACGAGAGTTATCCAAAATAATTTCAGCTAGTTTTCTTGGCTGATCAATGAAGCCAAAATGCCCAGCATTTTTAATGGTAATGATCTTGCCGCATCCTAATTGCTTTGCTGTTCGTTCGCGTTCGTTCAAAGTTGACCAATCATATTCACTGTAAACAAGTTTTACGGGAGCTTTTACATTCGAGTACAGTTCCCTTGCGTTGCCCCATGATCGCCAATTAGAGAATACATTCCGCTCTACATAGCGATAACCTTTTCTGTACCCTGTTCGATTTATCAAGCTTAAAAGCGCTTTTGGCATCCATTTTTTATTTCGCAATCCACCTTTCAGTACCATGCCTAAGAATAACCAGTTTTCTAGGCCAGCAAAAATAGCGCCATGTATTGGCAATGCATAATTTGCAAGTACTATATTTGCGAAGACATTGCCTCTACGTACTCCATCCGCGTAGCGCGTGTCGTAGTCGTAAGTGTTGGATGCAATGACTTTGCTAATAGACTCAGGAATTTTGCTAGCGACGGTCAACGCTAATGTCGCACCAATTGACTCGCCAACAAGTGTCACGTTGGTCAGGTTTAATTTCTTAATAAAAGAAATCACGGCTTCACGCATGTAAGGCTCATCATAATTAGCCTTGGTGTCTATGCTTGATTGTCCGTGACCAGGTAAATCTACGGCATATACAGTGTAATGTCCCGCTAGCTCGGGAATTACCTCTTGAAAGTATTCCAGTTGAGTTCGAATTGTGTGTATCAGAATTAGAGGATTGCCCTTGCCTGTTTTTAGGTACCGCAAGGTTCTTTTTTCATCGATTGTTATTTCTGATACTTCACCTATTTTGAGTAGGTTCTTCATTTTGCAATTCCTTAATTAGTGATTTAGCTTTCAATTAACCGATCTAATAATTTATTTACAATCGGAGCGATAATTAAAATTGCTAGAAATACGATGGGCCAACTAATAAAAAAAGAGGTTGGCCATATTGTTATGAATTTTTCGTAGTTCTGTGTATGTAGTCCAATAATCATTGCTGATACGATTATCGAAGTTGAACACGACATGACCATGGCGAAGATGAGTGCACGATAGCGAGTCGATGTTTTCTTATTCATGAGCAAATTCTTTTGTGATGCACTTTTTGACTTACCAAGGAAGTGTTTCGGTTTCATGGAAGAAGCCCCCTGTAGGGCCATGGTTGTCGAGTGTAGCTAGTCTCAAAGAAGTCTTGTAGCTATCTGCGATCTCCATTGGAGCGTGTGGTCCACCCAACTCTGTTTTAACCCAGCCAGGATGTGCTGAATTTACTTTAATATTGGTCCCTTTGAGTTCGTGGGCTAAGTGGACAGTGAAAGCATTTAATGCTGTTTTTGATGAGTTGTAAGCAAATGCTTTTGCGGGGTCAATCGGCGAGTTCTCCATGCTGTGCAGAGTTAGTGAGCTGACAATGCTAGATAAATTAACAATCCGACCTGCAACTGATTTCATGACAAGTGGCAGCAGTTTTTGTGTAATGGCAATCACAGCAAAGAAGTTTGTTTGGAAAGTTTGCTTTAGAGCATCCTGATTAACAGATGAACTTGAATTTTTGCCGACCAGATCTTCAGCAATCATCCCAGCGTTGTTAACTAGAATATCCAGCACTCCATAATTTTTTTCGATGTGCTTGTAAATGCTATCAGGGGACTTATCGTCACTAGCATCGTAGATAATCGCCTCAGCTTTGAATCCTAAATCCTGCAACTCTTTTGCTGCAGATCGTCCTTTGGATAGATCTCTACAGCCGATAATTAAATTGATTCCCTGAGCACCGAGGGCTTTTGCTGTTTCAAAGCCAATGCCTCGATTACCACCAGTGATAAAAGCAACTTTACTCATTTCATTCTCCTAATTTTAGGTGAGATTAACCAAATAATGTAACTTGGATTACATTATTAATCGTGGGAAAATTGCTTGTCAACATATTTATGTAATCCGTGTTATATTATTTAAAAATTAAAAGGGTAGAAGCATGGCAGCAGTAGGTAGACCAAGGTCCTTTGATAGAGATGAGGCTTTAAAAAAAGCGATGTATGTCTTTTGGGAGAAAGGCTACGAAGGCACAAGTATGGCTGATCTTATTCAATCAATAGGTATGAAAGCACCAAGCATCTATGCGGCCTTTGGAAATAAAGACGCGATATTTAAAGAGGTCGTTTCACGTTATTTGCCGATTGTTGTGAATGGTCAACTTGCTACATTGAATAACACATCGGGCATTTACGAAGCCGTAGAAAAAACGCTAACTGAATGTGTGCGGTTATTTACTTCTGATGATAATCCGCACACCTGTTTAATTATGACTGCGGCTATCAATGCATCACCGGAACATCAGGAGCACGTTGAGTCTTTAGGCGCATTGAGAAGGGACTATAAAGAGAACTGGAAGAGTCGCTTTGTAAGAGCTCAAGAAGATGGTCAGTTGGCGACCAGTTTAAATCCTAAACAACTTGCTGAATATTTTGTGACAATCATTCAAGGAATGGCTTTAAGTGCAAAAGATGGCGCAACAAAAGAAGATTTAGCTACAACATCAGAGATTGCGATGCATATTCTCAGGTAGCGATTAGATATCCTAAATGGATTCGCCTCCACTAAATAAAAAGGGCTGCATAAGTGCAGCCCTTTTTATTACATCTTCTATTGAGGAGTTAGGGAGATTAGATGTCTTCTTTTAAGTCTTTTAACAGGATAATTTTAGTGGTGAGTAGTTTGAGGTCGTCCGCAGAGAAGTGAGTCATTTTTGCGTAGATAAAATCAACCAGCTTGGTTAAGTCACTTTCCGACTCAACAAGCAGGTATCTAATATCACAGGGTTTAAACTTCAAAGGGTTTGAACGGCAGAGGAGGTTGTTTCGTTCAATGCCTTTTACGTTTCCTTCGTCATGTAAAACTCCTCCATGAGAGGTATCTACGTATCGCCATTCACATTCTTCGTAAAAGTCTTTTTCTAACACTTTATTTCCCACCTTCATTTTCCCCTTAAGAGGTTTGGTGAAGGCAAGGGAGGTCATGACATAAAATTTAGTATTTCGATGGTCATTGGGGTTGGAAAATAGCCCCTTTAAGGAGGTCGATAATAGTGATTTTTCTGAGATGTACAACAAAGGGTTCAGTCCTTTTTTGACGCCCCAGTCTCTTTTCATTCCTATGCCGTAGTGGCCATAAAATGCAGTATGTTCGTCCAGTTTGGATAGAGAGATGTCACAAAAACAAACCATGGCATTGCCATAGAAATCTGTATCGCTGACCCAGTGAATGTCTTCAAAGGAGTATTGTGGCCAAAAGCCATTTTCAAGAATAGAAAATAGCGTTTCTAATTTTTTGGTGAAGTGAAAAAGACTCTGTGTTCTCATGGCAATCAGGCTAATTGATGATTGTTTTGTAGCTATAAATATTCGTCAGCACGTTTTGAACGCGATTACACGTCCATTTGACGAATTTTCCCTCACTTATTATCGAGGATGCTGGGGTTGCTATGTAGCACTTTTAGGCATGCATCCACTATATCTTGCGAAAACAATTTACCTCGATTTCTAAAAATCTCGTTTACCCCGGCGTCAACTCCTAGGCTTGCCCTGTACGGTCTGTGTGACCCCATAGCTTCTACTGTATCGGCAACTGCAATCACCATCGCCTCAGGCAATATTTCATCACCTTTCAATCCTTTGGGATATCCAGAGCCATCTAGGCGTTCGTGATGTTGACGGACCATTTCTGCAATTTTCCAGGGGAAGTTAACATCCTTCAATATTTGATAGGCATGTTCAGGATGTTCTTGAGTCATCAACATTTCGATGGAGGTTAGCCTGCTAGGTTTTGTCAAAATTTCAGATGGAATGGCAATTTTGCCAATGTCATGCAACAACGCAGCTACTCTTAGCCCAGCGATGCGGTCATTTTCCCACTGTAGCTCTTCTGCGATTGCACATGCTAGGCTGGCGACTCTTTGCTGGTGATTTGCTGTGTAAGGGTCTCTGAAACCCATGATTTTGGAAACAGCCATGACGGTGGCGTCTAGGGCTTCACTTACCTTATGTGCACTTTCTTTTATTGCTGACTCTGCAAGTTTGCGCGCTGTGATATCTCGGACGGTTGCCTGCAGAACTGGTTTTTTATCACGAACGAACGAAACCAGCAGTACCTCTGCTGGAAATTCTGAGCCATCGAGTCGTTTATGCAACCACTCAAATAGATGATTCCCTTTTTGAAAGGCAGCTTCAATATGTTTAGTTGCTGCAACGATTGAACTTTCACCATCAGGTTGGTGAGGTGGTGAGAACTCTGAAGGATGTCTGCCGATGACTTCTGATGGATTTGAACAGCCAAACATTTTTACGGCAGCCAAGTTACATTCTAAAAAGCCATGTTGGTCTAGCAACATGATCGCATCTGGCGAGCTTTCAAAAAGGATCTCATATTGAGAAACTATTTTATTTAATGTGGTTTCAGCAAATTTTTTCGATGTAATGTCTATCAGAATGTGAAAAATAAAACGTGGCTTTTTCTGGTCATCGCGTTCTATAAAACTAAACGAAGTGTATGACTTACCACCCACCGTTATCTCATCTTGGCTTGCGGTTAGCTCTTGGCTTGCGATTGCCGCTTTACACGACTCCATAGGGCCACCACACTTAGGAAACACTTCCCAGTAATGTTTGCCTATTACCTCAGACTCTTTTAGACCAGCTTCGTTGAGATATGCGCTGTTGGCGAGCATTATCCTGTAATCAATGCCATGACAAAACGCCGGGTGGGACATTGTTTCGAAGATGTTGCGAAAGATTTTGTCTTCTATCATGACACCCATCTTAGACCCAAACTTTGGTTTTGAACATTAGGTTGCCTAACAAATAATGCTAGCTAAATCGCTGAAGAACTCACGTTGAGCTGCTCTGGTTTCTGATTGTAAGTACAGGAATAGGGCTGGCTCTCACAACTGCTTCCGTATCACTGCCGAGCATTAGATGATTAATTCCCCGTCGTCCGTGCGTGCCAATAACAATTAAATCAGCCTCCCACTTAACGGCTTCTTCAATAATCACGTTCGAGATCTTTTTATTCAAAATTTCGATAAGTTTGGATTCAGCCTTGATGCCTTCACTAGACGCTTTTTCTAGCGCTGCTACTAACAATTTCTCTCCTTTTTTCTGAGTTCCTTTTCGATTTCGGCTAGGTTGGCAATTTCCAATCCATCAAGAAATGGATAAAAGTCATCCACAATATGAAAAATCATCAAATGGCTGTGATGGGCTTTGGCAATTTTTATTGCTTCGGCAAGGCAATGGATTGATGTTTGACTGCCATCAATGGGACAAAATATTTTATTAAACATTTAATCAACTCCTTTCGCGCAGCAAGCTGTTTTGCAAGGGTATTTATGCCATATACCATGCTCAGCATGATTCTTTAATTCCAAGCCTTTTCTAGAGGTCTGATGATCATAATTAGCTCATCGAGTGTGCTTGCTTAATCCTACGCTTATTAATGGCTCTTCACCCAAAGTTTAGGGGCAGTCTTATGTAAAAAGTAATGAGTGTTTCCTCTGGCTATGAGAACACTAAATTTTTTAATAGGGTATATGAAATTTCTCAAAATCAACTTTGGTTGACTTACATCAATCATTCTCGTGTTGGTTACCGGATATCTGTTTGGGTGCGTGTTCGCAAAGGGCGTTTCAGACGGAAATTTAGCACGCTAGTTCTAAAGAACTAGTGCTTTTTCTTCACCCACCTATCCGTTAGAAGAATATCCATCATTAAGGTATGGAAATAATATCATCCACAGAAATCAGTGGTTTTTTGAGGAGGTGACGATGAAAACGCATCAACATAAAGCATGGTCCGTCGTTGTGGCAAGCACGCTGGCTTTTACCGTGTGTTTTATGATTTGGATGATGTTTGCCGTGATTGGTATCCCAATCAAGGAAGCATTGCATCTCAGTGAAACGCAGTTCGGCATACTCGTGGCTACTCCCGTGTTGACGGGCTCACTGATTAGATTGCCCCTAGGAGTTTGGACAGATAAATTCGGTGGCAGGGTAGTGTTCTTTATTCTGATGCTATCAACGGTGGCTCCAATCTATCTGATTTCGCGTTGTACCGAGTTTTGGCAATTTTTAGTGGCTGGCCTTTTTGTAGGGATTGCCGGAGGCTCTTTCACGGTTGGCATTGCTTATTGTGCTCGGTGGTTTCCAAAAAATCAGCAGGGCCTTGCGATGGGTATTTTTGGTGCGGGTAACACAGGTGCAGCGATTACTAAATTAGTTGCTCCCACAATCGTATTAAGTTTTGGTTGGACAATGGTTCCTAAGGTGTATGCCATTTTAATGACGGTAATGGCGCTTTTATTCTGGCTCTTCAGCTATTCCGATTCAAGCCACAAATCTAACCAGTCTGTTGCGCTAGGCGAGCAGTTGGCGACATTGAAAGACCCTCGTATTTGGAAATACAGTCAATATTATTCAATTGTTTTCGGAGGATATGTCGCACTTGCGCTTTGGATGACCAAGTACTACGTCTCTGAGTATGGATTTGATTTAAAACTCGCGGCGTTAATGGCGGCGGCGTTCAGCATACCAGGCGGTGTTTTAAGAGCGATAGGCGGATACCTTTCTGACAGGTATGGTGCCCATACCGTCACCTGGTGGGTTCTTTGGGTTTCTCTCGGATGTTTATTCTTGCTCTCCTACCCTCAGACCGATATTGCCGTAGCGACCGTTTCAGGTAGTCAGTCATTTCATGTTGGGCTCTCCTCTACTTGGTTCACTGTTGTGATGTTCACAATGGGAATTGCCTTTGCGATTGGCAAAGCCTCAGTCTTTAAATATATCTCTGACGAATACCCTAAGAATATAGGTGCAGTTTCAGGTGTTGTTGGCATGGCTGGGGGATTGGGCGGTTTCTTATTGCCAATCTTGTTTGGTTTGCTTCTTGATTTCACGGGAATTCGTACATCTTGTTTCATGCTCATGTTTGGAGTGGTTTGGGTATCACTCATTTGGATGTATTGGACGGAAGTTCGTCCAGTAAAAGTTGGTCGTCATGTAGAGCGCACAGCCGGGCGCAATGTTGTCTCTTACTAAAAATCATGGGAGAACTTTGATGTTAACTAATATCGAAAAATGGGATGTCGAAGACGAAGGTTTTTGGAAGTCGACTGGTAAAAAGGTTGCATACCGCAATCTGTGGATTTCGGTCCCAGCATTGCTATGTGGTTTTGCGGTATGGCTAATGTGGGGAATCATCACCGTTCAAATGAGCAATCTTGGATTTCCTTTTAGCAAAGATGAATTATTCACGTTAACGGCGATTTCTGGTTTGGCTGGGGCGACGATGCGAATTCCTGCATCGTTCTTTATTCGATTAGGGGGCGGTCGTAACACAATCTTTCTGACCACAGCCATGTTACTCACGCCAGCTATAGGTACGGGGATTGCACTTCAGCACCCAGAATGGCCTTTGTGGGTGTTCCAGCTAATGGCTCTGCTTTCAGGTGTGGGTGGCGGGAATTTTGCCAGCTCCATGAGCAATATCAGCACTTTCTTTCCTAAGAAGTTGCAAGGTACAGCACTTGGTCTGAACGCAGGCTTAGGCAACTTTGGTGTCACAACGATGCAGATTCTCATTCCCTTAGTGATGACTGTAGGAATATTTGGCTCTCTCGGAGGTCACTCAACTGAATTGGTTAAAGACAGCGGTTGGATTTTTGGGAAGATTGCTGCGGGCACGCCAACATTTATTCAGAACGCGGGCTTTGTGTGGATTTTTCTTTTAGTTCCTATCGTGGTGGCTGCTTGGTTCGGTATGAACAATTTGCTACCAATCTCTGCCGACAGCAAAAACACATTCACTGCATTTATTAAAGAAACTTGGCTATACACGCTGGCATTTATTCCTGCCATTGTTGGTTTGTATCTCTACTTGCCAGCACCAACGGGTCTTGGCGTGCTCAATATGTGGGTTGCCTTGCCTTTAATTATTGTTTCCACGCTACTGGTGATGAAGCTCGCCGCTTTTGGCAACATGAAAGAAAACATCAGCAAGCAGTTTGCAATTTTTGGTAATAAACATACATGGTCAATGACGGCGCTTTATGTGGTGACGTTTGGATCTTTCATCGGGTTTTCAATGGCCTTGCCCTTATCAATCACCGTTATTTTTGGCGACCAGCATATGTTTGACGCTGCCACTCAAGTGTGGACACATGTGAAAAATCCAGCTGCGCCATCAGCACTCACTTATGCTTGGATAGGTCCTTTTGTTGGGGCTTTAGCAAGACCGGTTGGCGGGTGGATTTCAGATAAAGTGGGTGGCTCCATCGTGACGCAAATTATCTCTGCGATTATGGTAGCGGCTTCCGTTTATGCGGGTTACGTGATGATGGAAGCCTATCATTCAGCCACGCCAGAAATATTCTTTAGCCAGTTTTTATGGGTGTTTGTGATTTTGTTTGCCGCAACTGGTGTTGGTAACGGCTCTACTTTCAGAACAGTAGGTATCATTTTTGACCGCACGCAAGCAGGCCCAGTCTTGGGCTGGACTTCAGCAGTGGCTGCCTATGGGTCATTCATTGCGCCAGAAGTGATTAAAGGACAAATTAAAGCAGGCACGCCAGAAATGGCGATGTATGGTTTCGCTGTGTTTTATGCGATCTGTCTGCTACTGAACTGGTGGTTTTATCTTCGTGCACGTAGCGAGATTAAAAACCCATAAGCCACAGGAATAAAAGGAGCAAATGCCATGAGTCATTTTCTAGATAGATTGAAGTTTTTCAACAAGGTTAAGGAAACATTTTCAGATAACCACGGAATTGTGACCAACGAAGATCGGCAGTGGGAGGACGCTTACCGTCGTCGTTGGCAACATGACAAGGTAGTCAGATCAACACATGGCGTTAACTGTACGGGTGGATGCTCATGGAAAATCTTTGTTAAAAATGGCCTTGTTTCCTTTGAGATGCAACAGACTGACTACCCTAGAACACGGGAAGATTTACCCGATCACGAACCAAGGGGGTGTCAACGTGGAGCCTCATTCTCATGGTACTTGTATAGCCCACACCGCATAAAACACCCTCTAATCAGAGGTCGCTTGCTTGATCTTTATCGGGCAGAAAAGAAGTCTGGCAAAGACCCTGTAGAAGCTTGGGAGGCCATTCAGTCAGATGAGGCTAAACGTAAGTCATACACTGCTGTGCGTGGTCTAGGCGGCTTTGTTCGAACCTCATGGGATGAAGTGAACGAGATTATTGCAGCGGCCAATGTCTATACCATTAAGAAATGGGGACCTGATCGAATTTTTGGATTCTCCCCAATTCCTGCCATGTCGATGATTTCCTACGCTGCCGGATCTAGATACCTCTCACTCATTGGTGGTGCTTGTGGCTCTTTTTATGATTGGTATTGCGATTTACCAGCCGCAAGTCCACAAACTTGGGGCGAGCAAACTGATGTTCCTGAAGCGGCTGATTGGTACAACTCAACATACATCATTATCACTGGCGCAAATCTACCAATGACTAGAACACCAGATGCACACTTTGCATCTGAAGTTCGTTACAAAGGCGCGAAGATTGTTGCGATGGCGCCTGATTATGCAGAGTTCTGTAAATTTTCTGATTTATGGATGCCTATCAAGCAGGGCACAGATGCGGCAGCGTTTTTGGCAATGGGGCATGTCGCGCTAAAAGAGTTTTATATCGAAAACCAAGACCCTTACTTCCAAGAGTATGCGCGCAAATACACCGATATGCCGATGCAAGTGCTTTTGAGAAAAGATGGCAAAGGCTATGTGACTGATCGGTTCTTAAGAGCGTCAGACTTTAGCGATTCATTAGGTGAAGAAAATAACCCAGAGTGGAAAACCATCGTTTTTGATGAAAAGACAAAAGCATTTGTCGCACCAAACGGCAGTATTGGATTTAGATGGGGCGAGGATGGCAAATGGAATTTGCTTGAGCAAGCTGGCGCAAAAAATAAAAAAATTAAAGCCCAACTTACATTAATTGATGACCCTGATTCAATTGCTTCCGTTGGCTTCCCACATTTTAATCCAGGCGAAAGCAATCTTTTGTATCGCAATGTACCTGTACGCAAAGTTAAGCTGGCGAATGGTGAGACATGTTTGGTTGCAACAGTTTTTGATTTGCAGGTTGCGCAATACGGGATTGATCGTGGTTTGGGTGGCAAAAATGTAGCATCAGATTACGCCAATGCGGATGTCGCTTATACACCTGCTTGGGCCGAAAAAGTTACAGGTGTGAAGGCTGCGGATATCGAACGAACAGGCCGAGAGTTTGCCTACAACGCTTCTAAAACTAAGGGCAAGTCGATGGTGATTATGGGTGCCGCGATTAACCATTGGTACCACAACGACTTGGCCTACCGTTCAATCATGAACTTGCTTCACATGTGCGGTTGTGTTGGACAGACCGGTGGTGGTTGGGCTCACTATGTAGGTCAAGAAAAACTAAGACCACAAGCTGGTTGGGCACCAATCGCTTTTGCACTTGATTGGCATCGCCCACCTCGTCATACAAACTCAACCTCATACTGGTATTTCCATACTGACCAATGGCGGTATGAAACTTTGAACGCAGATACGCTATTGTCTCCAGCCGGTAAATGCAAAAATAAAGGCTCTTCTTTAGCTGACTACAATGTTAAAGCGACTCGAATGGGCTGGCTCCCTTCTATGCCAAATTTCAATAAGAATTCGATTGAATTGGCAGATGAAGCAATTAAGAACGGGGCGAAAGATGAGGCCGATGTTGCTAAGTATGTTGCTCAAGAGCTTAAGAAAGGCAAGCTGGACGTCGCATACGCTGATCCAGATAATCCTGTTAATTGGCCACGCAACTTATTTGTTTGGCGCGCCAATTTGATTGGCACATCTGCCAAAGGCCATGAGTACTTCCTGAAACATCTTCTTGGCTCCCAGAATGGTGTTCTTCAGGAGTCTGGTGCTGGTCGTAAAAATAAAGAAGTGAAATGGCATGAAGACGCACCAATCGGAAAACTAGATCTCATGGTCGATATCAATTTCCGATTGAATTCAACGGGAGCGTATTCGGACATCGTGTTACCGACCGCTACTTGGTATGAAAAAAATGATTTAAATACCACGGATATGCACCCATTCATCCACCCATTGTCAGAGGCTGTTAGCCCGGGCTGGGAATCAAAATCCGATTGGCAGATTTTTAAAACCATTGCAAAAACCTTCTCGCCATTAGCTGAAAAACATCTGGGTATTAAAAAGGACGTAGTTGCACTTCCTATGCAGCACGACTCGCCTGCCGAACTAGCGCAGCCTTATGGCGAGGTGAAGTACTGGAAGGATGAAGAGTGTGATCCAGTTCCAGGCAAGACAATGGCTATTATCAAGCTGGTTGAGAGAAGCTATGGCGATACCTATCGCAAATTTATTGGTCTAGGTCCACTCATGACCAAGCTTGGAAATAACATCAAGGGTATCGATTGGAATACCGATCAAGAGTACGAAGAACTTAAAAAACATAATTACACAGTTAAAGAGCCTGGTGTTTCGTTTGGCATGCCATCTTTAGAAGAAGATATTGGTGTATGTGATGCAGTAATGAGAATGGCGCCAGAAACTAATGGTGAAGTGGCGCACAAATCTTGGTCAGCGCTTTCACAAAAAACTGGCATTAACCATCATCATCTTTATGCAGGCCGCCATGAGGATAAGTTCACCTTTAAAGACATTCAGGCACAACCACGCAAAATTATTACTGCACCTACGTGGTCTGGGATTGAGTCTGAGAAAGTTTCTTACACAGCTGGATATACCAATATACACGAGCATATCCCATTTAGAACGCTGACAGGTCGGGCACACTTTTATCAAGATCACGAGTGGATGTTAGATTTTGGTGAGGGGTTCTGTGCATACAAACCAATGGTTGATCTTGGGGAACTTAACAGCTTGCCTGCAACAGTTCTCAATAAGCCGCATTTAACGCTAAATTGGATTACTCCTCACTCTAAATGGGGTATTCACTCCTCATATCAAGACAATTTAAGAATGCTTTCACTCTTCCGTGGCGGGCCCTATGTCTGGATTTCGGAAGATGATGCTAAGCAAACTGGCATAGAAGATAACGACTGGGTTGAGGCAGTGAATCACAATGGGGCCACGGTTGCTAGAGCCGTTGTTTCTCAACGTATTCCTCGCGGTATGGCGATGATGTATCACGCTCAAGAAAAGAACGTGAATGTTCCTGGATCACCATCTACAGGAAAACGAGGAGGTATTCTGAACTCTGTAACGAGAGTCATCATTAAGCCAACTAATATGATTGGTGGTTATGCGCAACTCGCTTATGGGTTTAATTATTACGGTACAGTGGGTTGTCAACGAGACACGATGGTGGCGCTTCACAAAATAGCGGATAAAGATGTGGATTGGTTGGAAAGACCACTAACGCCAGAGCGTGAAAATCAATTAAACCCAGTCGGCATCGGTGGCAAATAGGAGAGCTATCATGAAAGTCAGAGCACAATTTGCTTTCGTTTTTAATTTAGATAAATGTATTGGTTGTCATACTTGCTCTGTTACGTGCAAGAACGTATGGACTAATCGAAAGGGTGTTGAGTACGCCTGGTTTAATAATGTTGAATCTAAGCCAGGTGTTGGTTATCCCAAACAATGGGAAAACCAAGATGTTTGGAATGGTGGCTGGATGTTAAAAGACGGCAAGCTAGAGTTGAGGTCTGGTGGTCGTATGAAGAAACTTCTAAACATCTTTGGTAACCCAGATCTGCCTGAGATTGATGACTACTACGAACCTTTCACCTATAACTATGCACGTCTTCAAAACGCCCCATTGTCTGAAGCCACCCCGACTGCACGACCAATGTCTCAAATTACTGGTGAGACAATGGAAAAAATTAAATGGGGACCTAACTGGGAGGATGACCTTGCCGGGGAATTCCACAAGCGGGCTAAAGATAAAAATTTAGACAAAATAGAAAAAGAAATTTACTCCCAGTTTGAGCATACTTTCCATATGTATCTTCCGAGAATCTGTAACCACTGCTTAAATGCAGCTTGTGTTGCAGCCTGTCCTTCAGGATCAATATATAAACGTGAGGAAGACGGCATTGTTTTGGTCGATCAGGATAAATGCCGAGGATGGAGAATGTGTATAAGTTCTTGTCCTTATAAGAAGGTCTTCTATAACTGGGAATCTGGTAAAGCTGAGAAATGTATCGGCTGTTATCCTCGTGTTGAATCAGGCATGCCAACAGTATGTTCTGAATCTTGCGTTGGGAGAATTCGATATAACGGAATCATGCTCTATGATGCTGATCGCATTGAGGAACTGGCTAGCATTGAGGATGAGCAAGATCTCTATGAGGCTCAGTGCAAGATTTTTCTCGATCCGAATGATCCTCAAGTGATTGCTGCAGCTCGTGCTGAGGGAATCAATGATGATTGGATTGATGCAGCGCGTAAATCTCCTATATGGAAAATGGCGATTGAGTGGAAAATTGCTTTCCCTATGCATCCTGAATTTAGGACATTACCGATGGTTTGGTATGTACCACCATTATCACCCGTTCAATCCCAAATCGATCAGGGCAACTTGCCAGTAGGTCCAGACGGTGCAATTCCATTATCAGGAACAATGCGTTTGCCAGTTCAATATTTGGCCAATTTACTCACTGCTGGAAAGACTGCGCCTATTGAAAGTGCGCTTAATCGATTGATTGCTATGCGAAGTTATCAACGCTCAATCCACGTTGAAAGTAAGGTGGATACACGAGCACTGGATGTGGCTGGCATTACAGAAGACCAAGCAAAAGAAATGTACCGTTATCTTGCGATTGCAAACTATGAAGATCGTTTTGTAATCCCCACAGGGCATTCAGAAGAGAGCATCAATGATGCTTATGGATTCCAAGGGCAGAACGGCTTCACATTTGGCAATGACTCATCTGCCGGGGTAAGTAAAGTCACTTTATTCCCAAGACGTCGTAAAGAGACGGTTGAGCCTAAGGTTCTAGCCCCTGACGAAAAAAACGTGTGAGAGTGAAATATGAGAATCTATAAATTGCTATCCTCATTGTTGGAATACCCCGATCAGGAGTTGATTGAGCATATTCCAGAGCTGCGGAAGTTTGTTGCGGAAGATACGGATATCACGAATGAAGAGCGTATCCATCTATTTAATTTCCTTAATTATTTAGAGCAGGCACAGTTGACGGCGCTGCAAGCTGAATATGTTGAGACCTTCGATATGCAGCCTGAGAATAGTCTCCACTTAACGCACCACTTATTTGGTGATGATAAAAACAGAGGGCCTGCATTGATAGATCTTGGTGAGCTATACAAGGACTACGGTGTAGAGATATCCACGAATGAACTCCCAGATTATTTGCCATTAGTCTTGGAGTTCACCGCATACTTGGATGATACAGAATCAACGGTTTTTCTTTCTGATGCAAAAAAAGTTTTTGAAGTTCTAAATAGTAATCTTGAGAAGTCAGGAAGCCCATACGCATCGCTTACTACGATTATCGAGAATCGTGCCAGCCTAATAAAATTACCCTTCAAAGGAGGCAATGATGAGTTTGCATAACTTTCTTTATGGTGTTTATCCCTACGTCGCCTTGAGTGTATTTCTTCTAGGTAGTTGGTTACGTTTTGATAGAGAGCAATACACGTGGAAAAGTGATTCGAGTCAGCTTCTGTCGAAGCGTCATTTGCGGTTAGGTAGTAATCTTTTTCATGTGGGTATTTTGGCAATTTTTGGCGGTCATTTTGTTGGCCTACTCACACCACATGTTTTCTTCAAGAGTCTGGGGGTGTCAGATATGGCTCACCAAATGATTGCGATATGGGCTGGTTCGATTTTTGGGACACTATGCCTCTTAGGCGGTTTGATTTTGTGGTTGCGTAGGATGCTGAATGCGCGTATTTCATCAACAAGTAGAAAGTCGGATAAATTTGTACTAACTTGGTTGCTCATGACATTGCTGCTGGGCCTTTCAACTATCCCTGTTTCAATTGGACATGCTAACAATGGTAATCCTGGCGTAATGATTGCTCTTGCTGAATGGGTGCAAAGCATTGTTTATTTGAGACCAAATCCTTCCCTATTAAATGATGTAGATACCGTATTTAAGGTTCACTTATTCTTTGGGATGACCGTCTTCTTGATTTTCCCTTTTACAAGGCTTGTTCATGTATGGAGCGCTCCATTTAGTTATTCATTTAGACCTTATCAAATCGTTAGAGGTAGAAATAGAAAATAATATTTCCTGAGAAAAACAAATGAAGGACGTATCAAAATTTCTAAGTGGGTTTAGAAGATTTCAACGCAGTTATCTAGGTAAACGGGATAGTTTATATAAGGAATTGGTGCAGCAAGGGCAACGTCCCAGAGTGCTCATGATTGCTTGCTGCGACTCGAGATGCGATCCTGCACTTCTGACGGACTGTGATCCTGGCGACATGTTTGTTGTTAGAAATGTTGCCAATCTAGTTCCACCTTACGTACAAGCAACCTATTTCGCTGCAACGACTTCCGCTATTGCTTTTGCGGTCCACAATTTGGAAGTAGAGCATATCATTGTAATGGGTCACGCCCAGTGCGGTGGTATTCGCGCTTTGATGGAGCATAAAATTCCGACCTGCAATGAAGAAGAGCTCATTAGTAAGTGGCTGGGTATAGCAGAAGACGCTCGTCAACAAGTGCTTGATATATTTCCAGATAAGTCCGCATATATACAAACTCATGCTTGTGAACAGTCTGCCATCTTAGTTTCTCTAGAGAATTTAATGTCTTACCCTTGGATAAGCAGTCGGGTACGTGAGGGTACCCTTACATTACATGGTTGGTATTTTGATATGCTCCGAGGAGAGCTTTGCGAATATAGACCAGAGAAAGGTGTATTTGAGGTGCTAGTGGATAGCGTAGATGAGGTTGCCTGTGAGATTAACTAATAGCGTTACGGATTCTTAATGATGGATACTTCCCAATTAGTTGATGGCTATGGACGTAAAGTAGATTACTTACGTCTATCCATAACTGATCGCTGTGATTTTCGATGTGTATATTGCATGAGTGACAAAATAAAATTTGTCTCGCATGAAGATGTACTTTCACTTGAGGAGTACTTAAGGATAGTGAAAGCCTTTGTCTCAATGGGGGTGACGAAAGTACGGGTTACAGGTGGTGAGCCACTAATGCGCAAAAATGCGGTTTGGTTTCTTAGTCAAATCAGTCAACTGCCGGGACTGAATGAAGTGGTTATTACTACCAATGGTTCGCAATTAGAACATCAAGCCTACAGTTTAAAGCAGGCAGGGGTTAGTCGTCTTAATATAAGCTTAGATAGCTTGGACAATGAGAGATTCAGGAAAATCACCCGTGTTGGAGATATTGAGAAAGTACTGCGTGGAATTGCGGCTGCCAAAAAAGCAGGATTCGACAAGATTAAGCTGAATACAATATTAATGCAGGGCATCAATGATGACGAATCAACGAGATTAGTTTTATTTGCAATAAGAGAAGGTTTGGACATTTCTTTTATTGAGGAGATGCCACTGGGGCAAGTGGGTCACGATAGAGCGCTCACCTATGTTAGTAATGAATCCACTTTGACGGCACTTAAGGCAAATTTTAATATGATTAGAAGTGCTGAAAAAACTGGAGGCCCAGCGCAATATTGGCAGATCCCGGGAACAAGTACAAAGGTTGGTTTCATTTCACCTCATAGTCACAATTTCTGTGATACGTGTAATCGATTGAGAGTAAGTTGTAAAGGGGAACTTTACCCCTGTCTTGGGCAAGAAGGTAAGGTTGACCTAGCTTATTCCATACGGCAATTTCCTGACGATGACTCGCACTTAAAGGCGGCAATATTGAATAGCCTTAAGTCCAAACCCGCAGGTCACAATTTTGGAATGGAATTATCAAGTCCTGCCGTTATAAGATTTATGTCCCATACCGGCGGCTAACATATCAAGTGCTTATCTTATTTAAGATAGGCTCTTTCCTAAAGGGCAGGTCGTGTGGCAACGACTTAGATTGCTTGAGATTTCAAATATTCCGCACCAATTTTTCACTGAAAATTTAGTTTTTAATATCGTCAATTTCGCCTTCTTCGTCATCAATTCCGAGCACGATGCGAGTAAGGTAATCGATTTGCTTTTGCATGTCTAAGATCATGTCGTTTTGTTCTTCTAGCAACTCGATAATGTATTCAGTATCTGTTACAACAGTCATACATACCTCCAATTTAAAAGCATTGCCGGGCCAGTCTATTCCTAATCAAATACCAAATCAATCAAGCAAAAAAGCCTTAGATAAAACTCACTAGTACTAAGGAACTATGTAACAAATATGGTACATAGCTCTTCGGATGGATGTTAAGGGTGCAAATTTAGGAATAGCATTTCTCTCGTCGTAGAAGCTTTTTAAAAGCAGTATTAAAAAAGGGAGTGATTATGAAGAAATTAATTGGTGCTTTTTTAGGTTTGGCCTATCTTACGCTTGGGTATCATGCTCAGGCCGCAACAGCAGATGAAAATGAGAAGGAGAAAATCAAAGGACAAGAAGTTGCTGTTATTACCGATGCTCCGAATGTTCCACCGCCTATTACTAGAAAATTTGCAACGAAGGTACTTGTTAATCTAGAGGTTAAAGAACAGGAAGCTAGATTAGCAGATGGTGTTAGTTACACATTCTGGACTTTTGGCGGCAAGGTGCCAGGTAAATTCATTCGGATTCGCGAGGGTGATCTCGTTGAATTCCACCTAAACAACCATCCTGATAATAAGATGCCACACAATATCGACCTTCACGCAGTCACAGGTCCAGGCGGTGGTGCAGCGTCATCTCTTACTGCTCCAGGTCATAGTTCTGTGTTCTCATTTAAAGCATTGAACCCTGGTCTTTATGTGTATCACTGTGCTACTGCACCTGTTGCGATGCACGTTGCTAATGGGATGTACGGTTTAATTCTAGTTGAGCCTAAAGAGGGTATGACTAAAGTTGATCGTGAATACTATGTAATGCAGGGTGATTTCTACACTCAAGGTAAAAACGGTGAGCAAGGTCTTCAGCCTTTCAGTATGTCTAAAGCGATTGATGAAAAGCCTGACTATGTAGTATTTAACGGTGCGGCTGGTTCATTGACTGGTGAGAATGCACTGCAAGCTAAGAAAGGTGAGACAGTTCGTCTTTATGTGGGCGTTGGTGGTCCTAACCTCACTTCATCTTTCCACGTAATTGGTGAAATTTTTGATACGGTTTATCAAGAAGGACACACAAGCAATCCAGTGAAGAATGTGCAAACAACGCTTATTCCAGCAGGGGGTGCTTCATACATGGAGTTTAAGGTAAACGTGCCTGGTAACTATATCCTCGTTGACCATTCACTCACACGTGCTTTCAATAAAGGCGCTTTAGGCATGCTTAAGGTGGTTGGTGATGATAACAAGCTTGTCTATTCAGGAAAAACTGGTGATGAGGTCTATTTGGCGGAGGGCGCAAGCATCAATGCGAATCCAGATGTAAAAGGTTCCAAAGCTGTTGCTAAGAATAAAGATGACCGCGTGAAATTGGGCGGGAATATTTATAACACCAACTGTGCTGCCTGCCATCAACCAAGCGGTGCTGGTATTCCTCAAGCATTTCCTCCTTTAGCGAAGTCCGACTATATTGCCAAGGATAAGGCTAAAGCAATTAAAGCTGTCACAGGTGGACTGCAAGGTAAGTTGGTTGTAAATGGTCAAGAGTATAACGGTGTGATGCCATCATGGAGTTTGAATGATGACGAAGTTGCCAATGTTCTGACTTATGTATACAACAACTGGGGTAACTCAGGCTTGGACGTAACACCTGATGATGTTAAGCAGCATCGCGTTGCCGCAAGCAAAAATGCCGCTGAATGATTAAGGTTTCTCCACGCTACTGCTGCACGGTGCTGTTGGCTGTCGTCTCCTCTCTAATACTCAGGTCGACAGCATCGGGTGGGGAAATCTCCTTTATTCCTGCAGGAAACTACGCTCCCTTCTACACCAAAGAAGGGAGTAGTAGTTCTGAGGATAAGCTTATCCGTGTTAAAGCCTTTCTTTTAGATATTCATCAAGTGACTAACGAGGAATTTCGTCAGTTTGCTTCTTCTAACGAAGAGTGGCGAAGGGGTAATGTTTCTAAATTATTTGCGGACACTCACTACCTCCAACACTGGGGCGAAGAGGGCAAGGAGTTCGGTCCAGAAGAGGGGAATAAACCTGTTGTTAATGTTTCATGGTTCGCTGCTCAAAGTTACTGTGAATCTGTCGGTAAGCGTCTTCCGACGACAGATGAGTGGGAATATGTTTTGAATGATATGGATAGGAACAAAGAGGCTGTTCATCGCGCTGTGATGGATTGGTACGCCGTTCCTAACCGAGAGCTGCCATCGTTAATCAATCGTCCAAAGAATGGATTCGGTATTTCCGATATGGTTGCTGTAGTTTGGGAATGGACAAACGATTTTAATAATTTCATGGTCAGAAGCGATGCCAGAGACTCAGGAAGCAAAGCGGCTTTTTGTGGTGGAGGCAGTTTAAATGTCACAGAGCTTGATAACTACGCAGCTTTTATGCGTTACTCATACCGCTCCAGCCTGCAGGGTAACTTCACCGGCAAGAACTTAGGATTTAGATGTGCAAAGGATAAAGAATGAAAAAGTACATTTTATTAACGGGATTAGTTGTAGGCTTGGCACTTCATGGCTCAATACTTTATGCGCACGAACATGACCACACTGCAGAAAGTAAAAAAATCGTAACACCCAAAAGTGATTCTATTTTTAATATCAACGATGTGTGGACATCAAGTGAAGGCAAACAAGTTCAACTTTCTCAATTAGGGGGGAAGCCTACGGTCATTGCCATGGTTTATACCTCATGCCAGTATGTTTGCCCAATGATTGTGAGCGATATGCAACGGATTGAGAAATCCCTATCAAAGACTGAAAACAGCAAAGTAAATTACGCAGTTTTCTCGTTTGATCCAGACCGGGACACCCCTGATAAACTAAAAGACTTCGCTGGTGCTCACCGAATCATTTCAGATAATTGGGTATTGGCTACAAGTAATCCCTCGGCGGTGAGAAAGTTGGCAGTGTCACTGGGCATTAAGTACAAAAAAGATAAGTCTGGAGATTTTGACCACGATGCTGTGATTACAGTTCTGGATAGTGATGGTGTAATTAAATATCAGCAGAGTTCTGTTGGTAAGAATATGGATGAAGCAACAGCAGTGCTGAAGAAATTAATGCGTTAATAGCGCGTAGAGATGTACTAATTTCTCAGGCAGCTCCTCGGGTTTTGAAACGAGGACATAGCCATTCACACCAAATAGATGAGGAAGGTATTCTTTTGCATCTTTATCAATGGTTACACAGAAGGGGTGCAATCCCATCTGTTTCGCTTCTAGAATGGCCTTCCTTGTGTCTTCAATGCCGTATCGACCTTCATATTCGTCTAAATCATTTGGCTTACCGTCGGTCAGTATTAATAGCAGTTTTTGTGAGGTTCTTTGATTTGCAAGTATTGAAGAAGCATGTCGAATTGCAGCGCCCATCCGTGTGTAATAACCAGCTTTTATGGCGGAGATTCGTCCTTTAATTTTGGCATCGTATTTTTCATTGAAACTTTTAAGTTGATCAAAACGAATTAAGCTTCTCTTTAGTGATGAAAATCCGTAAAGGGCAAATTTGTCACCTGTGGAAGAAAGCGCTTCTGAGAACAGAAATAAAGAGTTCCGAATGACATCAATGATTTTTAGATCATTGGATATATGGGCATCTGTAGAGATTGATAGATCTGCTAAGAGTAAGCATGATAAGTCTCTTTCTTTTACTATATGCGCCTGGTAAAGCCCTTCTTCAGCAGAGCTTACATTTCTTGAAATGTCACTTCTCAGCCTAATCCAAGCATCAATATCTATCTCTTCGCCATCTTGCTGATTTCTTTGCCAGTACCTCAACGATACAAGCGACTCGAATTGCCGCTTCAATTTGCTGGCAATTACTTTCAGACTTTGGGGTAATTCCGCTTTGACGTCGCTATCAGAACAAATCTCTTTAAGGGAGCAATGATCTGGGACAAGTGTCTGTTTTTTCCAGTTCCATTCTGGAAGAAGAATGCCTTCTTTAAGGACAAATTCATCACCTGAGTCGGGCGGTAAGTCTAAGTCGAATTTCAGGCGAGATGCCTTGAGCTTGCCTTTTCTTGTAATAGACAATTTATCCATGTCCTCGAGAGCAGATTTGGCGTTTTCCAAATCATCTTCATTGTCATGGGGGCGGTTCACATTAATAAACTCAGCCCAAGAAAAAATGCTTTCGGCACGGAACATCAATAACAAGCCATTCTTCTTATCTTCAGCATCCACACGTTCAGCAGAGTGCTTACGTTTATTGTCTACTACTTCTGATTTACTGGACTCATCATGCTTGTCATCCTCACTATCTTTGGCTTTGCTTTTTGCCTGACTGATGCCAGGGGGCGTAGGGTGTGGCCAGAGGATAACAGGTTGAAATGGCTTCTGATAGTCGATCACCTGAGTAACACTTCCGGGGTTCTCTAAGGCTTGTTGAATAGCTGCTTCCACTTCAGCTTCTTCTTTAGGAAGTTGATTAGGTGATTTTCTTAAGGCTAGTGATGCAGCGACTAGTTTTCTGTAACGATTATGAAGGCCAGGGAATCTATCTAACAGTGCCAAAGTTGCTAGCTGATTTTTGATCATCCAGTCATGCGAAGATGTAACCTTGATAGTTGCCAATCCAGTGAGCCAGAAATACAAATCTAGATTTAAGGTTTTATCCTGAAAATAATTTATTTTGTTAGGAAGTCTCAGATCTTCAGCATCACACCAAGATAGTTCTATTTTCTTTCCGCTTCCTGCTATCTTTTGGAAGAAACTTCTGCGGGCTTGATGGTAGGTGGCGGAAGCGCCGGAAATGTTGAGGCTAGCATCTCCACCAAGCGCTCTGAAATAAATGCTCAGGATGCGTCTCACATCCTTTAATTCAACTGCATTTTTCTCATCACATGGGTTCTCAGCGACTCCTGTAATGAATTTATGCCAAAGCTCTCCTACAAACTCTTCCATTATCTTCCAAAGGTGGCTTGAACCACTTCATCAAGGGCTATCTGGGTTTCGACGTCATCAGTGAGGGTTTCTACAATGGCGCTATGACAAGCTATCACGGGATCTAGACCATCACGTATCAGCTTTGCTGAGTAGATAAGTAATCTTGTGCTCACAACTTCTTCCAGGTCATGATCCTTAAGACTTCGAATAGCATTTGCTATTGATACTAATTGTTTTGCGGTAAAACTATCTATCCCTGTTTCGCCCACAAGAATTTTTTCTTCTTGATTGGTACTTGGAAAATCAAAGGTAATAGAAATGAAACGTTGGCGTGTAGATGGCTTGAGTTTCTTTAGAAAATTCTGATACCCGGGATTGTAAGAAACGACCAGCATAAAACTATCAGGCGCTTGTAGCGTTTCACCAATTCTGTCGATAGGCAGTATGCGTCTGTCATCTGCAAGTGGATGCAAAATAACCGTTGTATCTTTCCGCGCTTCAACCACTTCATCGAGATAACAAATGCCACCTTCTCTCACTGCTTTAGTTAAAGGGCCATCAGACCAAAAGGTGTCGCCTGCGCCAATCAAGTGTCTACCAACCAGATCCGATGCTGTTAAATCATCGTGACAGGCGATGGTGTAGAGCGGTAAATTTAACTGACTTGCCATATAGGAAACAAACCGTGTTTTCCCGCATCCTGTCGGCCCTTTGATTAGAAGGGGAAGGTTATTCTTCCAAGCTTTTTCGAAGAGTTCGCATTCATTCCCAAACGGCTCATAAAAGATTTTTTCCATACTTTATTGCTTTCTAAGTGAGTGCTCTAACGTAAGCGATGGCGATAATCCCTAATACGACAAATAAATAGAGAAAGATGGATGCTTTCCATATCCAGTGACTGTTTCTTAAGTCCATAAAGTAGTTCACCACTAAACACCCTTTAACGAAGGTAATCAATGCTAACACTAGCATGACAGTTTTATTGATTAATCCCAGGTGCGCAATCTGAAAGCTGACTGTTGCTAATAGCACCAAAACTATCCAAATAATTGTGAGTGTTTTACTCATTAGTGCATCACATAAATCAGTGGAAAAAGGATAATCCAGAGTAGATCTACCATGTGCCAGAATGAGGCGCCAGTTTCTACTCCATGGTGGTCAGAACTTGAATAGCCGCCACGAATGACTTTGAGGAGAATGAAACCAAAAATAATCAAGCCCATTAACACATGAAGAAAATGGAAAAAAGTGAGGGCAATGTAAAACATGTAGAAATCATTAGTATCCATTGAGATGCCGGCAGAAAATTCCTCGTAGTACTCAAATGATTTTACGGTCATAAACAATAATCCGAGCAACATGCCGCCAATTAACCATTTTGCACATGCAGAAGAGTCATCCCTTTTGATGGCTGAAACCGCTCTTACTACAAAATAGCTACTAGTCAGCAGAATGAGCGTATTGATGAATCCTGATGCTCTATTCAGAGTTGCTTGTGATAAGTTGAATAATTCGACTTGATGAGATCGGTCAAAGGCATAAACGGCAAATAGAACACCAAAAACTGACATCTCCGCCAATATGAAAATCCATATGGCTAGATCGCCTGGTGGGCCATTTTTTGAAACAGAATTAATCATATCTCCCCAAGAAAAATAGGGAGGCATGCCTCCCTATTTCTTACTTCCTATCGAGTCTAGTTGGCTGGAGTTTCACCTTTGATAAAGAAGCTGACTACATAGGTAATCAACCCTACAGCAAAGACCACGCCAGCTGTTTCACGCAACCAATAAAAGATTGAAAGTTGCGCTTGCGTATCCATAAAGGACATTGGTGTTGTTGCGATACGTTGCAACCAAGTTTGAAGGATGCCAGCACCAGTTAAGAACAATGTGATGAATACCATAGCGATTGTCATTAACCAGAATGCCCACATTTCACATACTTGCGCTTTATTGCTATTGGCGGCACGCCCACGTAAGAGCGGCATTGCATAAGAGATGATAGTCAACACTACCATCGCATAAGCGCCGTAGAATGCCATGTGACCGTGCGCTGCAGTGATTTGTGTGCCGTGAGTATAGTAGTTTACTGGAGCTAATGTATGTAAGAACCCCCATACACCTGCACCCAAGAAAGCCATTACACCAGTACCTAATGCCCACAACGTTGCAGCTTTGTTTGGGTGTTCACGGCGGCGTTTGTTTACCATATTGAAGGCAAATACGGTCAGCATGAAGAATGGAATTGGTTCCATTGCTGAAAATACGCTACCCCAAACTTGCCAGTAAGATGGCGTGCCAATCCAATAGTAATGGTGACCTGTGCCGATAATGCCTGTGATTAAAGTCATGGTAATAATCACATAAAGCCACTTCTCAATTACCTCACGATCAACCCCCGTTACTTTAATTAGAACGAAGGCAAGGATGGCACCAAGAATTAACTCCCAAACACCCTCAACCCAAAGGTGAACAACCCACCACCAGTAATATTTGTCTTTTACTAAGTTGGCAGGGTTATAGAAGGAGAATAGGAAGAAAACTGCTAGACCTGCCAGCCCGAGCACCAGGATAAGACTGATTGAGGTTTTACGACCTTTAAGCAAGGTCATCCCAATGTTAAGCAAGAACGCGAGTGCCACAACCACAATGCCTAGCTTTGTCGGTAAGGGTTGCTCCAAGAACTCTCGACCCATGGTGCTTAATATATCGTTACCGGTTAATTTGGCTAATGTCGCATATGGAACTGCTAAGTATCCAAGGATGGTGAGTGCACCTGCCACCAAAAATACCCAGAACATCGTTATCGCCAGTTTGGGGCTCCAAAGCTCCGTCTGGGTTTCTTCGGGAATCAGATAATAGGCTGCCCCCATAAAACCGAAAAGTATCCAAACGATGAGTAGATTCGTATGAACCATTCGGGCAACATTGAATGGAATCTCGGGGAAAAGAAAATCCCCTTTAACGTATTGCAAGCCCATGATTAAGCCGAATACGATTTGCCCAATAAACAACGCTATTGCTGCAATAAAGTATGGCTTTGCCACTGCTTGAGATTTAAATTGCATTTTGATCTCTCCTAATGATTACTAATGGGTTTAGCCTTCAACATTCGGTGGCCAATTATTGGTATTAATTTCTGATGTGTATTTGAAGAATTCCACAAGATCGTTTAATTCTTCATCAGAAAGGTTGAATTGTGGCATTTGTCTTCTGCCAGGTGCGCCAGTTGGCTGACCTTTAATCCAAGCCTTAATAAAGTCAGGGCCTCTTCTTTTGTAAACATTGCCGAGCTCAGGAGCAAAGTATGCGCCTTCACCAAGTAAGGTATGGCAACCAATACAGTCGTGTGTTTCCCAGACTTTCTTACCATGGGCAACCGCTGGATTGATTACGGCACTATTGTCCGTTTTCGGCAGTCGCTGATTTGTGTCAAAAGTCAGTGCCAGGAACAACAAGAAGAAAAACAGCGAGCCACCGAAGAATATATTTCTTGCGGTGGATTTTGTGAAATTTGTAGCCATATCGAAATTCCCATTTTCTGTGGAAGACAGATGAAAATCTACGTGAAGCTGGGTGTAATGACAATTACATCAAAGGGACTAGTTCTTTCGAGCTAGTCCGCTAATCCTTATGAAGAATACCTTTATTGGGCGAGGAATTTTAGTATCGGACACAATTGAAGATTTAATTAATGGAATTTAATGTGCTCAATATTATTTTGGATAACCCTAAACCCAGCCAACAGTTAACTGGTTGGAAATATTTTATTTCCATGCCTCATCATCCGTTTTTCTTGCTTGGGGCGCTCCAGTCTTTGCTGGCTATTTCTTGGTGGCTAATTGATATCGCGGGGCGATTCGGAGGGCTTTATCATCCAATTGCGTGGTCGGTGCCACCTGCAGTTGGACATTTCTATTTGCTGATTTTTAGCACATTCCCCTTATTCATGTTTGGTTTTTTGATGACTACATATCCCCGATGGATGAATGGTCTTCAGGTAAATAAGGAGCTGTATTTAGTGACAGCAAGCACCCTTGGTTTGGGTGTCATTCTTGGATATTTAGGCTTATTCCTAGGGTCCGATCTTTTTCAGATGGCCATAGCATTAAATGTTACGGGTTGGCTAGTGGGGCTCTATGCACTAATTGAGGTTTATTTCACCGCAGAACGACCAGATACAACACACGCTTTGATTACAAGTGTTGTACTTTTTATTGGGTTAGTGCTGCTGGTGAGCTATGCACTCGGGGTGGCAACTGGTAATTATGAAAATATCGCTATAGCCAAAGTCGGTGGCGTTTGGTGGTTTTTACTTCCGGTATTTTTTAGTGTGAGCCACAGGCTCATACCGTTCTTCTCTAATGCGGTACTTCGTGATTATCAGATGGTAAGGCCTGACTGGGTGCTTTGGATGGTGACTTTCGGAAGTCTTTTGCATGGTGTTTTAGAAATAAACGAATTAAAACAATTTACTTGGATTTTAGATTTGCCGATGGCGCTAGCCACCTTATGGTTATCGTATTCATGGCAATTTATGAAGAGTTTCAAGGTGAAAATTTTAGCCATGTTGCACATGGCTTTTCTCTGGTTGGGCATTGCTCTTTTCTTAACTAGCATGCAGAGCTTATTTCTACTTTTGAATGTTCCAGTCAACCTTAATCGTGGCCCTATTCATGCGCTTATGATTGGTTATTTTGGCTCTATGTTAATCGCGATGGCTACTCGCGTTAGCTTGGGACATTCGGGTCAACCTCTGATTGCAGATAGTAAAGCATGGAATATTTTTCTAGCAATTTTCATTGCGGGGGTGCTCAGAGTTTTAGCTGATTTCCCGTTTATCAATGAATATTCCAATCATCTCTATATGTGTTCCGCAGTTATCTGGATTGCGGCCTATTTGATTTGGATTTTTAAATTTACTCCACTTTATTGGAAAACATCATGAAAACTAACAAACTAATACCCTTGGTAATTTCATTGGCGCTTGGGTGCTCAAGTTTAGTAACTTTGGCAGGTGACGCTCAAACTGATGGTGATTTGTCTTTTATAGATGCAATTAAAAATGGCAAGCCACTAACAAGCTTTCGCTTGCGTTATGACAATAAGGACGAGGATGGAAAAACAACCGCTCATGCATTCACATTGAGAAGCCTTGTTGGATGGCAAACCGCGCCGTTCCATGATTTTAGTGTTGGCGCCCAGTTAATCGGCGTGACCGATTTCAACAATGATTTCAACGCAAAGCAATGGAATGTGAATACTCCAGGTAAGTCTGGGTATGCGCTCATCCAAGATCCAAACTATTACAACATTAATCAACTTTACATCGATTGGACAGGGCTTCCTTCAACCAAGGTACGGTTAGGACAACAATCCCTGAAACTCGACAATGTGCGCTTTATTGGGAATGTTGAATTCCGGCAAGTTATGCAGGTATTTACCGGCGTGACCGTTGAGAATTCGAGCATAAAAGATTTGGATCTTATGGGTGGTTACTACACTCGATTGCGTAAAGCCACAACCTCTCAAGAACTGGGTGAAGACACAGGTATCTTGCATGCTAATTACCACCTAAGTCCGACCGAAAATCTCACTGGATACGCATACTGGTATGACACGAATAACGACAAATTTGCGGTGACAGGCTCTGCTGCTGCTATGGATTTGTCTAATAGAACATTTGGTGTGCGACTTGATGGCGCTCATCCAGTGAATCAAGAGTGGAGGGTTTTATATACCGCTGAATACGCCAAACAAGATCATATTTCAAATGGCAACACCAATATTGACGCACATTATTACAAGCTAGGCCTTGGAGGTGCTTGGAATGGCTGGTTTGCGAGATTTGACCAGGAATTACTGTCTAGCAATGATGGTAAATATGGATTCTATACACCGCTTGGTACCAATCATTTATTTCAAGGATGGATAGATAAGTTTGCGGCTAGTACGCCTGTTGAAGGGATGAGAGATAGCTACATTACCGCCGGTGGCAAATGGCAAGATCTAACACTACTCACTGAATATCACAGATTCGATTCAGACAAGAACTTTACTACTGCTAGTGGCGGTACAGGCAGCAGATATGGTACTGAATGGGATGTCTCAGCAGCCTATGCAATCAATAAGCAGTTAGTTGCCAAGGTGGAATACGGTAAATTCCGAGAGGGTGATCAATATGCCACCAATGGTGCAGCGCGTTACCGTAACACTGATCAGTTATGGCTAACTGCCATTTACACATTTAACTGATTCTGGTGGGAAAGCATGATAAAGTCACTCTTTAAAGCCGTGGTCACTTCAAGCTTTCCCATGAATATAAACAAGAAAATTACTTTTGTACTCATCCTCTATCTGTTTGTTGCGCTGATAACTGTCGGTTCGAATTTACTGATGACATGGAGAATGGATGGCGAGGCAGCGGTGATCAATGATGCGGGACGGGAGAGAATGAGATCCTACCGCATTGCTTTGAATCTAGCTGAGTATATTCAGCACCCCTCAACTGATAAAAAAATTAGTATTCATAGAGATGTTGGTAGATTCGAGCTAACGTTGGGTGAGCTCGAAAAGGTCAATAATCAAAAATTCCTCTTTTCTGCTGAGGATGCCGACACCAAGAATAAGTTAGACGCGTTACATATTCAGTGGCTTGGAACGATAAGACCGCAAATTGAGAAAATACTGGCAGATCCTTCGCCAGAAAATCAAAGAAGCCTTTTTACTGCCTATCACCAAGAAGTTGATGAGTACGTCAAAAACATTAACGAGTATGTCACTACTGTTGAACAAAATAATGCAAAGGCAACGAATATCTTAAGTATCTTTCAGATTATATTGATTATTCTTGCGGTGATAGGCACGATTTTCTTGGAGCTTATTTTCTCGAAGTTATTCATAAAGCCGATTCAGGATATCAATAATGGTCTAGCAAGAATGGGTGAAGATGGCTTTGGCGTTCGTCTCGACCAAAACAGAACAGATGAACTTGGTCAGGTCATGATTAGATTTAATCTAATGGCTGATAGGTTGCAGGCTTTGTATCAAACCCTTGAAGACAGGGTGAAAGAAAAGACAAAAAGCTTAGACAATAAAAATAAGGAGTTGCAGACCTTATATGAGATTGCCACTGACCTAAATTCACTCACGACTACAGAACCACTTTGTGACAGTGTGCTCAATAAGATTGTTGGTTTGATGGGGGCTAAAGGCGGGGTTGTCAGAATTTCTGATGCTAATCAAGAGAGGCTGAAAGTTATCTCTGCTCAGGGCGTTTCTGAATCATTCATGGAAGCGGAAGCTTATTTAGATGCTGGGGTCTGTGTATGTGGGGAAGTGGCTAAAGACGGGTTTACCACAAGTTCAGATCTGACAATTCCTAATAATAAGCCTCTGTTACACAGCTGTGCACGAGAAGGGTTTAAATCAGTTGTATCAATTCCAATTCATTCTCACTCAAAACATGTTGGTCTTCTAAATTTATTTTTTAGTGAGGTCGTAATTTTGCCTCCTAATGACCTTAAGCTACTTGAAGCAGTTGGTTTGCATCTTGGGATTGCGATAGAAAACTACCGTTTAGTCTCTAAAGAAAGAGAGTTGGCAATATCTGAGGAGAGAAATTTGTTGGCACAGGAGCTTCATGACAATATTGCACAGTCTCTGGCGTTTCTTAACATCCAAACACAGCTTCTTGATGAGGATTTAACTAACAATAATTCTGCTAGTGCGATGGCAACACTCAATCAAATTCGAGAAGGTATTCAAGAGAGTTATGATGACGTTAGAGAGTTGCTCGTTAATTTTAGAACGCCTCTGAAACATCGCAGCCTTGATCAGGCGATTAAGGAGTCTCTAGATAAGTTTGAGCAAGCAACGGGAATAATGACTGAGTACTTACACCATGGGAACACGTCTTTTGCTAACTCTGAACAGATTCTTCAGGTGCTCCATATATTCCAAGAAATACTCTCAAATATTAGAAAGCATGCTAAAGCAAGCCACGTAATTGTAACAATGGAGCATGATTCCAAATTCCATTTATCGGTAAGAGATAATGGAATAGGATTTAACCCTTCAGAAGAGTTATCTGAGTCTCATATCGGAATTCGAATAATGAAAGAGCGTGCGAAGTCTATCAATGCTGAGTTGTCTTTGTGGTCTCAGCTAGGTCAGGGAACAAAAGTAAGCTTGGATTGGGAAGAGCTACCATTAGCTTGAAGGAATGGAATTGGAAAAAATTAAAATTTTACTTGCAGATGATCATCCTTTATTTAGATCGGGGATTAAGCTGCTACTTCAAAGACAAAAAGACTTTGATGTGATTGGAGAGGCCAGCGATGGTGCTGAATGTGTGAAACTCGCCCAGAAATTAAAACCCGACTTAGTGTTATTGGATTTGCATATGGAAGGTGTAGGCGGACTTGAGGCACTTCCTCTACTAAAAAAAGAAATACCAGATGTATATGTGTTGATGCTAACCGTTTCAGAAGATACGGAAGATTTAATCGAGGCGCTAAAACTGGGTGCATCGGGATATCTTTTGAAGAATATTGACACGGACTTTTTGTTGGACTCAATAAAAAGGGCTGCTAATGGTGAATCTGTTATGTCACCGCAAATGGCGGTGAACCTAGCAAATGCAATTAGATTAGAAAAGAAAGTGACCCCTGAAAAAGAAGAGGTGCCACATTTATCCCCAAGAGAAGCGCAAATTATTCAGTTGATTGCTAAAGGTGCAAGTAATAAAGAAATAGCTAGAGGTCTAGATATTGCTGAATCAACAGTAAAGATTCACGTTCAGGGAATATTGCGTAAGTTAAATCTCACCTCTCGAGTTCAAGCGGCAATTTACGCAATTGACCACAATTTACTTGAAAATTAAGCTAAAGGCCACTCAATCTAACTTGCCGGGATTCCTAACATTTCAAAAGTAGAACGCTAGTCAACTTACGATGGCAAAGAAATTTCCGATACATCCCATGCACCCCGAGCGCATCTGTTGGGGTTGTGATAAGTATTGTTCTGTTAACAATCTAAAATGCGGAAATGGCTCGGAACGTACCCAGCACCCAGTGGAGCTGTTTGGGGATGATTGGTTTGATTTCGGCAATCAACAAGTTGAATCTACAGGGGAACAGGAATCTTTAGAAGAGTAGGCACTTGTCATTCGTACCACCCCAATAACCTTGACGAACCCTAGTATATAAAAGATGGTTGGATGATTTGGTGTCAAGAGGTTTAGTCATCCATTGAACGGTAGCCACCACTTAAAAAAATAGCTGGTAGTGTTGCAAAAGCTTCTATGCTGATTTCTCTTTAGCTTTGGGAACCCAAAAGATTAGTAGAATCGCAGACACGCAAGCTAAGGTGGCGGAGAAGTTAAACGCAGCTTCAACTGAAATAGATTGGTAGAGCCATCCAAAAATAAGCGAGGCGGGAAGTAAGAATAAGCCAGTGGTTAGATTAAACCAGCCATAAGCAGTGCCTAATTTGTCTTTAGGGGCAATGTCTGCGATAAACGCTTTTTCAACGCCTTCCGTAGATGCCATAAAAATGCCGTATGCGCCAAATACAATGTATAGCGATAAGTTTTGAAAGTAATCACTGCCTAGGCTGAGGTAAAAGATGGCGTAGGCTAGGTAGCCGACTAGAAGTAAGGTTTTTCTGCCGATTTTGTCGGAGAGTGCGGAAAGTGGGGTTGAGAAGAGCATTGCAACCAATGACACGACGCCCCAAAGCAGAGGAATCTGTGCCTGGTTGACGCCAAGCTCGTGTGCCCTTAATAGCAAGAACATATTGGATGAGTTGCCGAGGGTGAATAGGGCAACAATCACTAGGTATCTTTTGAAAACTAGGGGCATGTCTGTGAAGTGCCACTTGATGGGTTTGGCTACCGTAACTTCGTTTTTGGGTTCATCTATGCATAGCGTTAATGCGATGCATATAAGTCCTGGAATAATTGACCACAAAAAAACGTCTTTTAAAGGCAGATGATTTGAAAGTAATACAAAAGCAATGCCTGGGCCGATAACCGCGCCAGCATTGTCCATGGCTCGATGAAAGCCAAAAGCAAGTCCGCGATTTTTCTCATCAATACTATTGGCTAGCAAGGCATCTCTGGGGCTAGCTCTAACGCCTTTGCCAACACGGTCCATAAATCGAATGGCTAGTAAGCCCAGCCAGCTGGAGGTTATTGCAACCAATGGGCGGCCGAGCGCCGCCATGCCATAGCCCCAAACCATCCATGTTTTAGATTGCTTTGTTTTATCAACGATAATTCCTGAAAATAATTTAAGGATGCTTGCGGTGGCTTCAGCGATGCCTTCAATCAATCCTAAAGCCTTGGGTCCGGCCATGAGCACGGATGACAGGTAGAGTGGAATGAGGGGGTAGAGCATTTCACTGGCACTGTCGTTCATAAGGCTAATTAAGCTGATGAGCCAAACAGTTTTCGGTAATGACAGTATTTGTTTAATCACGTTTTTGCTTTTTCGCTGCTAGTTTTGCATGGAATTTTGCATGATTGATGATGAAGCGCTCGTGTGTTCCCTGGGAAATGATGTCCACGCCATCGTGCGCCTCAACTTTAAAAGTGAGTTTTCGGCCTTCAATCTTGATGAGTTCAACGTTTGCGGTCACGGTAAGGCCCACGGGGGTTGCCGCTTCGTGAGAGACATTAATATGCGTGCCAACAGATTGTTCTTGAGGAAGGTCTAAATAGGGGTTGATTGCTTTGATGCATGCCCACTCGAGAAAGCCAACCAAAAAGCCCGTGGCAAAAACTTCGGGCATGATTAAAAACTCTTCTGCCTCTGGATATAAAGCAGGGACGGTTTTTGATACGGGCACTTTAAAAGTGTGCTGGTATCGCAGGCCTACGGCTAAGGTGTCTTTCATTTTTTGTGTTTGATGCGTTTAGGTGAAAATGATTTTATGCTTTTTCTCTCGCTGATGCGTCAAATCTTTTGGTGGGTTTGTCATGGATAATCAATAAAGATTTCTTAGTAAATCTTGCCAGTCTCGACTTAACAATAACCCACTAAAAAAGTAAACTATCTACCTATGCGTGCATTCAATCGGCCCAGTCCTGATAGCTTTGGTTTTTGTTTCGATCATTCTTATTCGAAGCTGCCAGAATCTTTGTTTTCTCATCAGCAACCTAAGCGCTTTAAATCGCCCAGCTTGGTAGTTTTTAATCATGCCTTGGCGCAAGCGCTGGGTTTGAACGCACAGGCTTTTGCGGCCAGCGATTGGGCTTTGCTTGCGGGGATGAATCTTCCTGAAGGGGCTTATCCTATTGCGCAGGCCTATGCCGGACATCAGTTTGGACATTTTGCGCGCTTGGGGGATGGTAGGGCGATATTGGTGGGTGAGCATATTGCGCCTGACCAGCAGCGCGTGGATATCCAGTTAAAGGGCTCAGGACCAACGCAGTATTCACGTTCGGGCGACGGCTTGGCGGCTTTAGGTCCGATGTTACGCGAGTATCTAATGAGTGAGTCTATGCATGCTCTGGGTGTGTCAACTACCCGAAGCCTTGCGGTGATGCTCACGGGTGAAGTTGTTTATCGGGCGCAGCCTCTGAACGGAGCCGTGTTGACTAGGGTTGCTGCTAGCCATATTCGTGTTGGCACTTTCCAATATGCGGCGGCTATTCAAGATCCAGAGGCCTTGAAGGCCTTGGCTGACTACACTATTAATAGGCATTTTTCAGAAATTAGTCAGCAAGCCAACCCATATCTTGCGCTGCTGGAGGCCGTGATTGATAGGCAAGCTAGATTGATTGCCCAGTGGATGCAGCTAG
>Ga0228701_1000370_pt1 | contig 39291 bp, 37 predicted proteins | sample McNCre117_Aug_MG_2_FD_178017 | JGI IMG/M metagenome (GOLD analysis project Ga0228701, IMG submission 178017) | Freshwater microbial communities from McNutts Creek, Athens, Georgia, United States - 11-17_Aug_MG | ecosystem: Environmental > Aquatic > Freshwater > Creek | place: USA: Georgia... | reverse complement strand
GAATTGCCCGAAGTGGTGGAGTGTTATAGTATTTCGGGTGAATTTGATTTTATGTTAAAAATTGTAACAGAAGATATGAATAGCTATTACAATTTCCATGTAAATAAATTAAGCCAGGCCGAAAATATTGGACAGGTGCAGAGTGTGTTTATTATGGGGGTGGTGAAGCAGACCCATGTGATGGTGTAATAAGCGAGTAGGTCCTTAGAAACTTAATCGCATCACATAGTCATCCATATAAAACCCATTGCCAATATCAAATTTGAATTCACTTTCTTTTACAAAGCCTTTTTTAAGATAGAATTCATAAGCATTGTTGTGTTTGTTCACTTGTAAGTACAGGGAATTGGATCCAGCTGCTTTTGCAATTTCAACTGCTTTATTTAATAGTAAACTGCCTGCTCCTGATTTTTGAATATTGGGTAGGATATACAATTTATTGAGTTTGTGTTCTTGTTTGCCTTCCTCTCCTTTACTTACAGAACAAAAACCAATATCCTCGCCATTAAAATGAGCAATAAAAAATTGATGCCCGTTTGCAAATTGCTCGGCTAAGGAATCGTCACTATACATCCAGTCCAACATAAAGTCAATTTGTTCCTGGGAAATGATATGGCCATAGGTGCTAGGCCATGTTCTTTCCGAAATGGAACGAATGAGAGTAAAATCGCTTACCGTTGCTGGTCTTAAGGTGGTGTTCATTTTAATGATTATCTCTATTTATCCTAGTTGTGCTAAACTCTCTTCAATAGTTTGAATTCTAGCTAAGGCATCTGCTTTTTTCTTTTGCTCTATGGCGATAATTTCAGGCTTTGCATTTTGAACAAATTTTTCGTTGCCTAATTTTTTTTCTACCGAGGCAAGGAATCCTTGTTGATGCGCTAAGTCTTTTAATAAATTTTCCTTCAAGCTAACCGTATCTATGGCTTGGTCTGCCACCAAATAGAATTTATCTTTTTCTAATGCTACTACGATACTAGATCCAATTGCCGTATTAGTAAATGCAATTTGTTTAGCATTGATTTGTTTAGCTAAAATGTTTTGTATGCTTGCGTAAGTAGCGTTGTGCTCTGATTGAATATATAATGTAATAGCATCCTTAGGTTTGATTTGATTTTTATTTCTTGCATCACGTAAGGTAGAAATTACATTTTGTAATAGAACACCAGCTTGTAGTACCTGGGCATTGGCAGCACTAGGTGCAGTATATGCTTTTACACAAAGATCTTCGGTTTGTGTTGTCAAAGCATGATGCAATTCCTCTGTAATGAATGGCATGAATGGGTGTAATAATTGCAATAAATCATCGTAAAATGCAATGGTTTGCTCAAATACTTTTTGATGAATGGGCTGTTCAAATCCAGGCTTGATCCATTCCAAATACCAACTACAGAAATCATCCCAAATAAGACCGTAAATTGTTTTTAAAGATTCGCTTAATCTGAATGTTTTTAACAACTCATCTACTTCTATTTGTGTTGCTTGTAATTTAGCTTGGAACCAATCCATGGCGAACTGTGCATCTTCTTGCACTTGTCCTTCTGCTGACTGGCGAGGAGCCCACATTTCCAATAATTTTGCTGCATTCCAAAGTTTGCTATTGAAATTTCTCCCTTGCTCTAAAGTGGATTCATCAAACAATAAATCATTTCCGGCAGGAGAGGCAATCATGATACCAAAGCGAACCGCATCAGCGCCGTATTGATCTATCAATCCTAATAAGTCCGGAGAATTGCCCAATGATTTGGACATTTTTCTTCCTTGCTTATCTCTTACAATGCCTGTGAAATACACATCCTTGAAAGGTATTTTTCCCATATACTCTTCACCCGCCATAATCATACGTGCTACCCAAAAGAAAATAATTTCTGGTGCTGTAACCAAGGTGCTAGTAGGATAGTAATAATTTACTTCTGCATTATGGGGATTAGATAATCCTTTGAAAACTTCAAATGGCCATAGCCAACTACTAAACCAAGTATCTAAACAATCTGCATCTTGCGCTAGTGTTTTTCCCTTTGTTTCTGGATATTTTTCATTGACTTCGGCTTCATTATGCGCTACATATACATTTCCTGCTTCATCGTACCAAGCTGGTATTCTATGTCCCCACCATAATTGGCGACTGATACACCAATCTTTGATACCTTCCATCCAATGACGATATAAGTTCTTAAATTTAGCAGGATGGAATTGTATTTCATCACTCATCACTGCTTCTAATGCAGGTGCAGCCAATTGTTTCATGTCTACCCACCATTGTAAACTTAATCTAGGTTCCACAATGGCATCTGTTCTTTCGCTAAATCCAACTTGGTGTACATAATCTTTGATTTCAACCAAGTTGCCCGCAGCTTCTAAATCTTTAATAATTGGTTTGCGCACTTCAATTCTGTCTTGCCCAATATACATTTGTGCTGCTTCGCTCATAGTGCCATCGTCATTCATGGTGTCAATTACTTCCAAATTATATTTTTGACCTAATTGAAAATCGTTCATGTCATGTGCTGGTGTTACTTTTAAAGCACCAGTTCCAAATTCCATTTCTACATAATCATCTGCAATGATAGGGATGCGACGATGGATTAATGGAACGAAAGCGAATTTCCCTACTAAATGCTTGTATCTTTCATCCTTTGGATGTACGCAGATGGCAGTGTCTCCTAAAATAGTTTCAGGCCTTACTGTTGCGATAGTGATATATTCCTCGCCTGGTATATCCAACTTGTATTTTAAATGATAAATTTTACCATTTACTTCCTTATGTATTACTTCCTCGTCACTTAGCGCTGTCTTGGCGCGCACATCCCAGTTGATCATTCTTTTGCCACGGTAAATTTTACCTTTATTATATAAATCAACAAATACATTGATTACAGATTGGTAATAATCTGGATCCATGGTGAATGAAGTTCTATCCCAATCTAAGCTACATCCCATTTTTCTTAATTGCTGTAAGATGATGCCCCCGTATTTTTCTTTCCATTCCCATGCGTAACTCAAAAATTCATCTCTAGTTAAGGAAGATTTAGCAATGCCTCTTTCTCTTAACATAGCCACTACTTTAGCTTCTGTTGCAATAGAAGCATGGTCAGTTCCAGGCACCCAACAAGGATTATAACCTTGCATACGAGCCCTTCTAACCAATATATCTTGAATCGTATTATTTAAGCAATGTCCCATGTGTAAAACACCTGTAACATTAGGCGGGGGAATGACCACTGTATAAGCAGGCTTATCGTTCGGTTCACTATGAAAATAACCACTTTCTACCCAATGTTGGTACCATTTAGATTCTACTTCTGTAGGGATATAATTTTTACTTAATGCCATGCTTAATTGCTTTACCTATAATTAGTTGCAAAAATAAGGAAAAGCTACTAGCTATTTTTGACTAAAAAGCACGAACTTGGTGCCTCATGGAATTTGCTATTGTAGATATTGAAACCACTGGGGGATTACCCTCTACCCATCGTATTACTGAAATTGCCATTGTCATTCATAATGGGGTGGAAGTGACTGGTAAATACAGTACATTGGTGAATCCATTACAGAAAATTCCGCCTTTTATAGTGAATATGACGGGCATTAGTGATGAGATGGTTGCGACTGCCCCTTTATTTGAAGAAGTGGCCCCCCAGATTTTTAATTTATTGCAAGGAAGGGTCTTTGTAGCCCATAATGTTAGCTTTGATTATTCCTTCGTGCACTATCATTTAGTGAAAGCGGGATTTAAATGGGAAGCCCCTAAATTATGCACTATCAAATTAAGTAGAAAAGTATTCCCAGGCTTAGTAAAATATGGACTAGGCTCTTTGACTAAGGATTTGGGTATTAAAATTGAAGGAAGGCATCGTGCTTGGGGAGATGCTCAAGCTACAGCCGAAGTATTGACAATGGCCATTGCTAAACAAGGCATGAGTCCCATTCATTATTTGCTTTCAAAAAGAGAGCCTTATAAAAAGAAAGCGCCATCTAATAAAGTATCAGATGACGCTCACGATATGGAACCTTTTGATGATTAATATTCAGCACTCACACCCGTGTAGTTTTGCGGGCTAATCTTTTTTAATTCTGTTTTCAATTTCGCATTAATTTTTAAGCCATCTATAAATTTATGCATTGATTTTTTATCGATTTTGCTATTTCCTCTTGTCAAGTCTTTTAAGGCTTCATAAGGATTAGGGTAGTTTTCGCGACGAAGCACAGTTTGGATGGCTTCTGCTACTACAGCCCAGTTGTTATCTAAGTCTTCTTGTATTTTAGGCTCGTTTAAAATCAATTTGCCCAATCCTTTCTCCAAGGAATTGATGGCAATCGTGATATGTCCAACGGGTACGCCAATATTTCTTAAAACAGTAGAATCGGTCAAGTCTCTTTGTAAGCGAGAAATAGGAAGTTTAGCCGCTAAGTGTTCTAAAATAGCATTTGCTATACCTAAATTACCTTCTGCGTTTTCAAAATCGATTGGGTTTACTTTATGAGGCATGGCGCTAGAACCTACTTCACCTTTTTTGGTTTGTTGTTTGAAATAGTCCATACTGATATAGGTCCAAACGTCTCTAGAAAAATCAATTAAGATATTATTAATCCTTTTTAAAGTATCGCAATGGGCAGCGAAATGATCATAATGTTCAATCTGTGTAGTGAATTGCATTCTTTGTAAGCCTAATACATCTTCTACAAACTCATTACCTAAGGATACCCAATTTTTTTTGGGGAAAGCAATATGGTGTGCATTAAAATTGCCAGTAGCGCCACCAAATTTTGCTGCATAAGGTATGGATACAAATAGTTCAATTTGATGATGTAGGCGTTCAACGAATACCATTAATTCTTTACCTAAAGTGGTAGGAGAAGCAGCTTGACCATGGGTCCTGGCTAACAAAGGCACTTTATTCCACTGCTTAGCTAGTTGGTATAATTTGTTTTGTAAATTAATATAAGCAGGGAGGATTTGATTTTCCATGGCCTCTTTCCAGCTGAGCGGAATGGCAGTATTATTAATATCTTGAGACGTCAACCCAAAATGAATCCATTCTTTTAATTGGCTAGCTTTATGGGCGTCTAATATTTCTTTTAAAAAATATTCTACTGCTTTTACATCATGGTTAGTAGTCGCTTCAATCGTTTTAATTTTTTGCGCATCTTGCTCTGAGAAATTATCCACTACAGCTAAAAGTGTTTTTCTTAAACTGGGTGTTAATTTAAAAAATTTCTTATCTGATAAGAATATAAAATATTGCACTTCAACCAATACCCTATATTTAATTAAGGCATATTCAGAAAAATAAGCACCTAAGTTTTGCGTTTGTTTTTGATAACGACCATCAATAGGGGAGATAGCGGTAAGTTGTGACATATTCTTGGATTTAAACAAGTGGTTTTTGATATCTTTGCGCAAAGTTAATTCAATTGGACAGAAGATGGCGCATTGGGGCGGTAAGTTATTTAAACACACGCCCGTTATTATTGGGGTTGGAGCAATCTGACTTAATGGACCATATTGAGCTTGTAAAAGCTTATCCTGCTAAAATTGCACAGGATTTAATTGAGGGGAAGATAGATATGGGATTAGTGCCTGTTGCCATCGTCCCCTTATTGGAGCAACCGCAATTTGTATCTAGATACTGTATTGGGGCGGAGCAGGAAGTGGCTTCGGTTTGTATTTTTAGTCATGTCCCTATGGAACAGGTAGAAAAAATATATTTGGATTACCAAAGCCGTACCTCTGTACAATTGGCTAAAATATTATTGAAATTATATTGGGAGAAAGAAGTGGAGTTTGTTCAGGCGGAGGAAGGGTATATCGATCTGATCAATGGTACCACTGCAGGAGTGATTATTGGAGATAGAGCTTTAGCGGCTTTGAGTCAATTTCCTTATGTATATGATTTAGCAACTGCTTGGATCAAGTATACAGGCTATCCATTTGTATTTGCCACTTGGATAGCCAACAAGCCCATGCCAGCAGATTTCATGGAAGCTTTTGATAAGGCGAATGCTATTGGTCTTGAACATATTGAACAAGTGGTGGCTTCTGTTTTGCCCTACCATTTGGATTATGACTTACACACTTATTTTACAAAAAATATTAGTTACGAATTCACTGAACAAAAGCGAAAAGGCTTGGATTTGTTTTTAGCGTTGCTTAAAAACCCGCTTTAACTTGTTATTGTAAAAATCAACTACATAACCAAGAATTTCTGGTGCTGGATTGATCCATTTTGTAAGCAAGAAAAATCCTAAGCAATAAGCTGTGGATTGAATCAAGATATTAACTATAAAGTTTGAAGGGCTGGGTATTTGATGTATTAACAACATCAATCCAATTGCTAGTAGTACAAATAAACCATGCTGTTTTGTGTAGGGTTGTAGTTGGAACTTGTAGTATAGAAATAAAAATCTAACACTATTGTATAAAGTATAGGCAATTAAATTAGAGAAAGCTAAACCAATAAGATCGAAATGCTTAATTAAGTAAAAATTTAAGGGAATGGAAACGATCACAAATAAAACATTGGTTGTAAAATCAAATTTCCAATAATTAGATGTACCAATAATTTGAGCATTGACTCCGGTGGCTAGGTCTATTAATTTTGCTAATCCCATAATAAAAGCTAGGTTTACCAGCGCATCATAGCCGCCACCTTGCTTATGACTAATCCAATTTAAGAAAGCGACTAAGTTTTGTATGTTAAGCCAAATGAGGCCAAAAAGTAAAAGTCCAATAGCCAATAGATTAGAAACACTTTTGTGATAGATATTTTTAATATTGGCAAAATCTTTATCCTTCCATGATTTTGCTAAGATGGGAATACTAATGGCTGTCAAACTGCGCTGCGGGATTTCAAGGATGGCAGAAACATAAGTAGCAATGGCAAAGATACTTGCGTCACTCAATCCTTTAAGACCCACAATCATAAAAGTATCGTTGGTTCTTGCTAAAAGGTTAAAAAACTGTCCAGCAAAAACGAAAAGAGCAAAACTGATCATGCGGCCTTTTAGTCTTTTTGTTACACTACTAATGCGAAAACTGCGAAAAGACCATTCTTTTGATTGTATTAAGTTGTAAAGTAAATACAACATTGGCAACACATAAATCAAACTAAATAAGGAAATAAACTGAGTTAGATTTAAAAATCCCCATCCGAAAACAAGAATAAGGACAGTGGTAAGAATGCGAATGCTGGTTTCTCTTAAAAAATTTGTAAGCACGCCTTTGTGCAATCCCCATGCAAAAGCTTCTAGCCAATAAAATATCATTAAGAAGAAAGTATAAATATAGATATAGTTAAAATAGTTAGCCAAACTAGGGGACTTTCCCAATTTGCGAATAATAAAATCTTTATTCGCCCAGCCTATAAACATTAAAATCGTAAATCCTAATAAGTTAATTATTAAAGTAATAAATGGGAGCTCGTTTTTTTCTTTACCTAAATAATGATTGTAGAAAGGAAAAAACTTATAAATAACTGGCAAGCTACCAAGGGTACAAAAAACGGATAAAGTGGCACCAATATCTATCATGGCTCTAACAAGCCCTTGATCATTCTTGCTAAAATACATGGGAAACAAAACAAGCAAGTTGACAGCACCTATTAAAAATCCTAAAAAAATATAATAGGAAGATTTAATGCCTTGTTTTTGTATAATACCCATATTACAAATATATTATTATTTATACTTACGGGTCAGTCTATTCTTAAATAGCTTCCAAATAGTGCTAAAGGCGATACGGCTTTCAGTATAAATCACTTGTTTTTCATTAATCAAGTCACTTAAGCATTGTATGTACCAATCCTTGTGTTTGTTTAAGATATAATCAATCAAAAATTTTCTGTTCGGGTGGGTTTGGTTTTTGAGCGTGGATTTATCCGTTTGTCGATAGTGTAAAAGCAGCTCAGGTATGACGTGTACCGACAAGCCTAATTGAGTAATACGGATATAAAATTCCCAATCCTCATATCCCAATTTCATACTTTCGTCATACCCTCCAACTTGATCCCATACTTCTTTTCTAACCAAGGCACAAGCAGGACATTGATTGGAAAAAAGAAAATTATAAGCATTGCCACCTCTTGGCTTAGAAGCGCCTTTATGATTGCCAAAAAATTGAATATAGCTTGTTACTACAGCTATATTGGGTTGTGCTTGAAAAATGGGGATGGCTTTTTCAAAAAAATGATTGTCAAAATAATCGTCAGCATCTAAAGCAGCAATATAAGTTCCTTTTGCATGTATCACGCCGTAGTTTCTTGCAGCGCTCATTCTTCCGTTCTCTTTATGTAAAACAGTAATCAGTGCATGTTTTTCCAATTGGGCTAATGTATCCAAAGTATTTTGATCAGTAGAGCCATCGTTTACAATAATGATTTCTAGGGGAGTAAAGGTTTGTTGTAAAACACGCTCCACTGTTTCGGTAATATATTGTCCGTCATTGTAACAAGGAATGATGACGCTAATTTGTGCGGTTTGCATTTCCAATAATCTTTTATTGATAACAGAAAATATTGAGTTGAACATCGTATGCTTCACCTGTTTCTTTTTGATAGAAGGGGCTGTGAAGCTGATCGGCAGCCATCTTTATATACACTTTAAAGCCTGCATTTTCTACGATTTGTAATAGCTCGTTTAATTTATGCGTTTCACTTACTTTCCCATGGTATTCTAAAAACAAGTGCTTAATTTTTGGAAGTTGCATGGCACAATCTTTAATCACTTCGTACTCGGCCCCTTCGATATCCATTTTTAATAAGTCAATGCTATCTAAATTGGCCAAAATACTTGATAATTGAATTGCTTGGACTTGTTGTGCTGATTTCCCGCTGGTATCTATATGACTACCTTCGGACCCTTTATTGGCAAATGATAATTGTGTATTTTGAGTCCAAATTGCTGCTTGGTGTAATTCGACGTCTTTTAGTCCATTGCATTCGATGTTTTTTCGGAGTACCTCAAATAAAGTAGTGTCGGGTTCAAATGCTTGTACAATAGCATTGGGGTAGAGGGTCTTAAAATAAATCGTACTCAAACCAATATTGGCGCCGCAATCAAAAATGACTGGTTTTTTATGGGAGGTTTCAAAACGATAAATTTCTTCTACAAAAATTTCTGTATAGGTTTTGACCACTTCATAAGGGCGAATGTAGTTTAATATAAAATGAGGTAATCGCCTTTGCTTTAGCTTTTGATCGGGCTCATTTTTTAAAATGCGAATAGTCAACCAACTCAACGGTGTGAATCTTGGTTTTTGTCTACTTGCTTTAAGTTTTTTTAAAATACCCTTTAGTATATTTGTAATTATCATTAATGCCTGCTTTTCATGTCTGAGCCTAAAATATCCATTTGTATACCTGCTTATAAAAAGCCTGAATATGTTATTAGGGCTATTCAGTCGGTTCAAAAACAAAGCTATAAAAATGTAGAGATTGTCATTTCTGACGATTCTCCTACTCAGGACATAAAAATAGCAATTCAGCCTTATATTTCAGAGCTTGACATCAAATATTATCACAATCTCCCAGCACTTAAAAGCCCAGCAAACTGGAATCATGCTTTAGATAAAGCAAACGGAGACTTTTATATGTTATTGCATCAAGACGATTGGTTGGCAAATGAGAATACATTGTCAAGCTATATGGCTGCATTTAAGGCCAAGCCTAGTGCTGGATTTGTGTTTTGTAAAAATACGGCTATACAACCTGATGGAACTCAATTGACATTGCAGGCTATTCGGTCGCTTTTAAAAGACATGGCCACCAAACCTCGCCACTTAGTAAGAGCCAATGTGATTGGCCCACCAAGCAATACTATGTTAAGAAAAGAGGTAAAAGTGAGATATGATGAATCTTACATATGGTTAGTAGATGTGGATTATTATGTGCAGTTATTAGAAAAAGGCTACGAATATGTATATCTAGACGAGCATTTAGTAAGTATAGGTTTGCATGAAGATCAGACAACAGTATTTTGCCGCAATAATGAAGACGTGATTGTTAAGGAAAATATTTGGTTCGCCCATAAAATGGGTGAAGATGCGTTCAAGGATATCTTTATTTTCGACTATTATTGGCGCTTGCTTAGAAATTATAAAATTAGATTCATTGCTGATTTAAATGCGATGGGTGTAGAAGATCATAAAATCGTACCAGTGATTCGTCAAATGATTGCTGCACAACAAAAAATTCCATTAAAAGCATTGAGGTTCGGCCCTTTGTCTAAAATATTAATGACGGCTTGCTATATCTTTAAATCTAAGCATTTTTTTCTCTATCCATTTCCAAGACGCAATGCCAAGTGCAAAAGAAACCACTGTGCTAGACCATAATAAGATAGTCACTGAAGGCTTGAAGAAATAAATAATGCATTGTTGAACAGGGAACGCATATAAATAAATTCCGTAAGAAGGATCCTCTACTTTTTGGTGCACCCAAGTGGCCATCGCAGAACTGCCTTGTCCAATATACAATACCAAATATGGCCATACCAGGCTAAGCCAAATAGGGTTTATTTTTGTATAAATGATCAAAAAAAGTACAATGCTCGAAAAGATAGCCAACACATTTTTTTGAGGAATTTTGTTCCAATCCAATAGACCCCAAAATGCACCTGTCATAAAAAATGCCCCTAGCTCAAAAATAAGATCTACTCTTAATTTAAAATCGATTGTTTTTAATGTATTGAGATGATAAAGGTTTCCATATAGTAAAATCAGGATGGTTATAAGTACAATTGCTTTTAATAGTTTGCTCCATTTTCTAATAGGGAATAAGCATAATAAGACTAAATAGAAGAAAAATTCAAATCCCATTGTCCATAGCGAACCATTGATGGCTGTGTTTGACAATTGATCAAATACACCATGTATTCTCCATTGATTATGATATAAACTAAGGTTATTGGTAATATAATCAAAGGCTTCTTTTTTAAAAGAGAAATAATGATTGCCTGGTTGATAAATGAGATAGGCCATACCCACAGATAATAAAAGTACTACGATAAGTCCCGGATAAATCCTGAGTATTCTTTTCCATAAATAGTCCAAAGCATTGGGGCTTCTTTGTAAACTTTTTAAAATTAAAAAACCACTAATGGTAATGAAACCCTTCACGCCAAAATAGGAAAAATTGATATAATGATCTGTAGCTTCACATAGCCAATCACAACCCACATCACCCAACAAAACATAAGAGTGAGAAATAATCACTAACCAAGCAAATACAATACGTATGATATCAAAATTATTTGCATTTCTTGTAGTAGCCATAGTGTTGTGCGTGTATTATACACAAATATAAAAGATTTAGTATCTTGGGTCATGCTTCTCTCCATTATTATTGTTAATTACAAATCTACTCAATACATAGTAGACTGTTTGAATGCTGCTACACCGAGCTTTATACAACGAAAGGATGTGGAATGGATTATTGTAGACAATGATTCAAAAGATGATAGCGAAAGCATTCTTACAGCAAGATTTCCATTTATTAGCTATATGCAGATGGGGTATAATGCAGGTTTCGCAAGAGCCAATAATGCTGGTATTAAAGCTGCTAAAGGGGAGCAAGTGCTTTTATTAAACCCGGATACTATTCTTGTCCCTGGGACGATCGAGCAATGCCTTGAAAGATTAATGCGTTCTGCTCATGTTGCATGCGGTGTTCAGTTAGTGCATGCAGATTTAAGCCCTCAGTTTTCTGCGAGTCATTTTGTCAAGGGAGGGATGAATCATTTGCTCTCAATACCTTATTGGGGGGCAACTGTAAAAGCGATGGCCTCTTTCTTTATCAAAGAAAAACCCGCTATCATTGAAGTGGGGAGGGAACAATTAGTGGATTGGGTGAGTGGGGCTTTCTTGATGGTCAAAAAAACAGCGATTGATAAAGCGGGTTTATTGGACGAAGATTTTTTTTTATATGCGGAGGAAGTGGAATGGTGTAGTCGATTGCGAAAATGGGGTACCCTATGTGTATATGGTGATTTGAAAATGATTCATTTAATTGGCACTTCTATTCAAGATGCCACGAATGCTGCCGATAATAGTTACACTAATTTGTCGGACAAAAAAGGCTTACAATTAATGGTATCAAATCATGTGAGAATTAGAAAACAATATGGGGTGTTTTGGTTTTTATTTCAATTACTTAATTATACTTGGGCCATACCATATGCCTTTGTAATGAGTGTGGTATTACATATTGCACATATGAAAAATCCATTTACAGATTGTGCAGCTTTATTTGGATTTGCAAAAAATGTGCTGAGATTATGGCGGTTAACGCCCACTATCTTGCGTAATAGAAGGCATTTTTATAAATGTATTTAAGATAATCAACTACTTGCCAAGAAGGCCTTTGAGTGCGTCTATTCTAAATTGAATAATAGGCCAGGTTTTAGCTGGCTTACCTTGTAATGCATATTTGATACCTAGTATCACTGCAGCTATCAATTTTAATTGGTACTCGATGATTTTATGTACAAAAGCTTTTTGATTGATGGCTTTTGTTCTTGCTCTTTCTCCACGACCAATGCCACTTGCCACTCTATATAAATAGGCAGGCGTTAATTTAGACACTTCAACAATATGGTCAACGATAATACTTGGATCGTAATAAATAGTATGTCCAAGGTGCATGATTTTATAAAATAAATCTTTCCCTTCTCCTCCAATCCTGACTGTCCCCATAACGCCAGGAATGGCTGTATTAAATCCACCTACTTGGTCAAATACTTTTTTTGAAACAATCATATTAGATTCAAGAGGGTATTTGCCATGCTCAAATGCACAAGCTTTAGGAGCATAATCAAAATTGCCCACCATGCTTGAAACATAATAGCTCATCCATTTGGGTTCTTCGGGGATATATTTAGGAATAATTCTTCCACCAAATCCAATTACAAAAGGTTGGTCATAAGTATGCTTTATGACTTGTGCAACATAGTTAGGGTAGGCAATAGCATCGTCGTCAATAAAACAAAGCCAATCTGCCTTTGCTAAGGCAGCTCCTGTATTTCTTGCAAAAGAAGCACCTTGCTGTTTTTCGGTAACATAATAAAACTGACCATTTGGATGCGATGCTCTCCATGCTGAAAAAATAGCTGGTGTGCCATCAGATGAATTATTGTCTACCACAAAAACCTCAAATTGATCTAAGGAAGTTGTTTGCTGATACAATGCATCTAAGGCTGCGCTGATATAGTTGGCGCGATTATAACTACATATAATGATGGATAATTGCATCTAACTTAATTAGGCATTTCTATTTTTCTTGAACCAAGTAAATCCTACAAAAGCAAGGCATCCCCAAATAATAATAGAAGCAATACCCGATGCAATTTTAGCACTTGCAATGGATTGAGGTCTAAATTCAAATTTGATATCATGCTTGCCTGCAGGGATCACCAATCCTCTTAGTACATAATTCACTTTTACAATAGGTGTTTCCTTGTTGTCGATATAGGCTTTCCATCCTAAATTATAATAGATCTCACTAAATACAGCTAGTTGATTTTTAATACTATTTGAACTATAAGTAATGTCATCATTATTGTTCTTAACTAGGGCAATGGTTGCGGTACTATCATATTGCAAATTCGCTAAGCTTTCAATTTTGTCTTTTGATTCAATAATGGCAGTGTCTTTTGGATTAAAATTGTCTAATCGCTTCATAACACTTGCGGCATCATTTTCATATTGAATGGCTTTTACGAACCAAACATTGCCCAAAGCATCTTTATTAGGTATCGTGTCTGTCGCCAAATTTCCTGTAATTACATATTTTGTATTTAACATGTTTACAGTGGGCATACAGTTAGGAAATTTATACCATTGATTTTCAATTAAGTCCTGGTAGATACTTAATTTGGCAGGATTGTACCCCCCTACAGTTTTGTGGTGGTAGGCTATCAAAGCGCCGCCGTTAAATGCATTTGGTATCCCATTGCGTATATCTAATACTCTATAATTACTCGTGTCTTTTTTTAACGCAATGTCTATTGGGCTTAAGTTAAAAGCTGCTTCATTTTCGGTTGGCTCAATAAAGCTATCAGATTTTAAATATTGTAAGTTTAATTGGAAGATGTCAAAAATAGCTAGTATGCCAATGCCAACATAGAACAATGTTTGGTTGATAATTTTTTTGATAGATAAGAATACTAATCCTAGTACCAAAAACACATAAAGCAATGCTTTGGCTAGGTCAGATTCTATAAGTGATTTCCTGTCAGTGGCAAGTGCATTAAATAAATCATTTGCGGGAGTGATATAGGCTTCACTTATTTTAGGATCTTTTATTTGTGAATGTACCATTTGAGACCAACGCGCTAATTTTTGCTTATCTTCTTCATTTTTAAAATCACTTGTAAAGTAAATCGCAAGCACTCCTATAAAAGCAAGTGCAATACAAACTAACCCCGTTTTATATTTTTTGAAAAAGCTGGAAAAACTAGTTTCCTTACTGATGGCTTCAGCACCATAGAGTGCCATGATACCCATTAATAAGGTAGGGATGACCATAATCATACTAGGAGCTCTAAACTTATTGTAGAATGGCACATGTTCAAGTACGAATAGATTAAACCCTTGTAAATAAGAGCCGGCAGCTAATAGACAAGATAAAATAATGGCACCTGCAATCCAATAGCTATGAGGATTGCTAGGCACGGAGAAGCCTAAAAATGCAAGCAAGCATATTACAATGCCAATATAGGGAGGCCCAGCAGTAAAGCCAATACCACCCCAATAGAAGTTGAGAAAACTCTGCAATTGCTGACCTAGCTCTGGTTGCATTTGTTGCAATGTCTCTAATGATTTTGACTTAGAAAGATCCATTACCGCATTGGGATCGGCTCCACCACCATATAAATTAGGGAACATTAAAACCAGTGGCTCAGATGTATACATGCTATAACTTAATGCGTAGTCACTATTTAATCCAGTAGCGTTTGTTTTACTTTCCTTGGTGATTAAAGCGCTGCCACCTCTAATCGAGGCTTTGCCATATTCGTAAGTGCTCACTAAAATGGGTGCATTGACAGCTAATCCCAATATACCGGCAATCGCACCAATGGCCAAGGTTTTATAAATAGTTGTATATTCTTTTGCTTTTATCCATTGAATCAAATAATAGACAGATATGAATCCGGCAATAATAATTCCATAATAGGTGATTTGTAAGTGGTTGGCTTGAACAAATAAAGCTGTTGAAATGCCTGTAAGGACAGCACCCCAACTATATTCTTTTTTAAATAATAAAAGTAATGAGCCCACAAAGAAGGGGAGGTAGGCAATGGCATGCATTTTAGTGATATGCCCCACCATTATAATGATCGGATTATAAGTGGCATAGCTATACGACAAAGCGCCTATTACACTAATAATGGTACTAAAGCCTAAGACCTGAGCAAGAAAATAAAAAGCAATACATGCTAAGAAAAATAAACTAATTGGCTCTGGCAAGTTCAAAGTAAACAATCTGTCCAAAACACCTACTGAATAAGCATAGCCTACTACGCCCGTTATTTGATAAGTAGGCATTCCACCGAACATACTTGTTGTCCATAATGGAGTATGTCCATATTGCGCTCTATATTGAAGTGCATCTTGCGCCATTCCCTTAAACTGGGTAATGTCCGATTGCTGTAACACTTTGCCTTCCAAAGCTGGTTTACAATAGATAATGGCCACTACTGCAAAAATGACTACTGCAATGAGATGAGGTAAAGCAGCTTTTAAAAATGACTTCAACATAGGTATAAATTATTCCAACAAACCTACAAAAAAAAGCCTTTTTAATTAATTTTATTACCTTGTATCTTATTAACAATCAAGTAAAGTATGAATGCTAGAGTTTATTTGTCTTTTCTTTCAAGATTAGCCGTTTTGTGCAATATCTGCTATGTAGTAACAATGGCGGTAATGTATATTCCAGGATGGCATATGCCAGATTTTTTGGCGAACTTTTTTGCAGTATTAGGGCTCGAAATGGCTCCTTTTATCAATATTTTAGTGGTTAGCTTATTGGTTTTTGCCAAATTCAAAAAAAATCAAATAATGGTGCCTCGTTGGCAAACCATTTTGAATATTGGAATGTTATTAGTGCAGTTGATTTTTCTATTTGGCTAATCTAATTTATGTAAAATATGATACAGGCAATTTTAAAAGACAAGCCCACCAAATTATTTTTAGGTATTACCGCTTTCTTTGTTGCCAATGCATTAATCGCGGAATGTATTGGAGGTAAAATTTTTTCTTTAGAAAAAGTATTGGGCTTGGCACCTGCTAATCTTACAATTTTAGGGCAGTCAGGCCTGTCTTTTAATTTAACTGCTGGTGTATTACTTTGGCCATTGGAATTTGTGATAACAGATATTGTAAATGAATATTATGGCCCCAAAGCAGTAAAACGTATCAGTATTACAGCAGTATCCTTAATTGCCTATGCGTTTTTAATGTTTTACTTAGCCATGTATTTAGCTCCTGCTGATTTTTGGGTGAGCTCTAAAACAGAAGCAGGCATTCCTAGTATGCAAAAAGCATTTGAAACCATTTTTGGCCAAGGTATGTGGATTATTATCGGAAGTTTGGTGGCTTTCTTAGTGAGCCAATTTATTGATGTGTTCGTGTTTCATAAAATCAAGAAAATAACAGGTGAAAAATGGGGCTGGTTAAGGGCAACTGGATCCACTGTGGTATCTCAATTAGTGGATAGCTTTGTAGTACTCGTGATTGCTTTTAAAATTGGGAATAACTGGTCTTGGTCTTTTGTGATGGCTGTTTGTATAGTGAATTACATGTATAAATTTACAATGGCCATTATTTTAACACCCGTTATTACTATAGTTGAAAGACGTATTGAGCAGTATCTAGGACATGAAGTAGCTAGAAAAATGAAGTTGGCGGCAATGGGCAAGCAGAATGAAACAGAGCTACTATAAATTAAACGGAAAATTGATCTTTTAACAATTGAATAGCTACTTTGTCTATCGGAAGACTCATCGTGTCCGAAGATACTTCTTCGAAATTAACCCATCTAAACGATTCTGCTGTAGCCAATTTGTCTGAAGTGATGATTGGGTCAAAATCAAAAGGGGTAGTGGATGTTTTAATAGATGCAGTATCTAAAGCATGTACATAATAGTAAATGGAAATGATTTGATCTTTATTGTTGAAGGCAGATATCTGAAAAAAGTCGGTAGTATATAAATGATCTCCTACTGTTACTACTATGCCAGTTTCTTCCCAATATTCTCTTGCCAAACATTCCCTAGTACCTTCGCCAAATTCTAATCCACCTCCTGGTAATTTAGTAAAGAAGTCTCCTCTAATATATTCATCACTTACTAGCAGTCTATTTTGCTTGTCTATCAACACGCCGTATACTCTCACATTGAATAATGCCATCTTGATTATTTTACGTGAATGTTTCCTTTAAAAACAAAAGTACCTGGACCTTTTAGCCAAATATGATCAAAATGATTGCCACCTTTGTTTACAAAACTTACCGCTAATTTTCCTCCAATTGTTTCAATATTAACATGGTGTTCGCCTTCTTTGTGCAGACAAGAGATGATAGCTGAAGCAGTCACGCCTGTGCCACAACTAAAGGTTTCATCTTCTACTCCTCTTTCATAGGTACGAACAAATAATTGATCATTTTGATGTTCTACGAAATTGACATTGATGCCTTCCTTATTAAAACGATCATTGTATCTAATGGCTTTACCTTCTGAATAGACATCAAGTTCTTTGATATCTTGTACCATCTTGATATAATGAGGGGATCCCGTATTGGTTACAAAAAAACCTGATCCGGTTTCTACCGCACTTACATCACTCATTTTTAAATGCACCCATCCATTATGATGTATAAGCGCTTCGTGAGGTCCGTCAATAGCAATGAATAAGTATTTGTCTTTCTTTATACCATTGTCTGCTGCAAACTGTACCAAACATCTTCCTCCATTTCCGCACATAGTACTTTCTGTACCATCTGCATTATAGTAAGTCATAGAAAAATCATATCCAGTAGCTGTGCCTAATAACATAAGCCCATCAGCACCCACACCAAATCTTCTATCACATAAAAAAGCAATTTGTTTTTGTGATAGAGAAAGGCTACCATCTCGATTGTCGATGATGACAAAGTCATTTCCAGTACCTTGATATTTTGAAAATTGAATATCCATGATGTTTGATTTAAATGCTTGCTAAAATGCCCAATGATTTTTGAATCATATTGTCTACTGCTTTTGCGGGATCTTTACTAAACTCTTTTTTTACTCTATTGGCAACGATAACATTAATACTCAAGCAATGATGCCCAAGAATATTGCACATGCCATAAATGGCACTGGTTTCCATTTCGAAATTGGCAATATGGTGGTTGCCATATCTAAAACTTGTCATTTGGTCCACTAAATTAGGCATACTTAATGGCATTCTTAATATTCTACCTTGCGGGCCGTAAAAGCCCGGGCAAGTTACTGTAATACCATGGCTATACCCATCAGTAAAATGTTTTAACAAGGCGGGGCTAGCACTAGCAATATAGGGTTGAACTCTATGGCTAGTAATTTGAGTATGTTGCTCAAAAGCGCCTAGAATCGCTTGCTCTTCCTCGTTATTTTGCTTGTTGTAAAAATGTAATAAATTATCAATACCTAAGCCATGGGTGCCTGCCACTAATTGATCAACCCCAACTTCTCCTTGCAAAGATCCACAAGTGCCCATTCTTACTATTGACACTGATTTTTTTTGTTCTTTAATCAATCTAGTGTTAAAATCAATATTCACTAAAGCATCTATTTCATTTAAAGCAATGTCAATATTGTCAGGACCAATTCCAGTACTTAATACAGATATTCTTTTGGATCCGATATATCCTGTATGCGTAATAAATTCTCTGTGGGCACATACGTGTTCAATACGATCAAAATACTTACTTACATGAGCCACACGTTCAGGATCCCCCACTGTAATAATAGTATCGGCAATCTCTTCGGGACGAACATTTAGGTGATAGATGGCTCCACGCTCATTTACAATCATTTCAGAAGCTCCTATAGGTTGCATTTGCATATATTTTAGGCTACAAATGTCGTTTAATTACTATTAGCTGTAAAATTCTTTTATAATTAAGTTCTTTGTGCTATTTTCGCGTCCCGAAAAGGTCCTGTGGCCGAGTGGCTAGGCAGAGCTCTGCAAAAGCTTCTACAGCGGTTCGAATCCGCTCGGGACCTCGATACAAAGCCTCTCAACGAAAGTTGAGAGGCTTTTTTAATGCGAGACAGCGACACAAGCTTGCTTGTGAAAGATGGCGAGCGTTAAAAAAGCCAACAAATCGCAAAGCGATTTGTTGAAAGGCTTTGGGTAAAGTGAGATAGCCGAAGTGGATCAGCGACGAACAAAGTGAGGAGCTAATCTAGTCTGCGAAGCGGAAGCCGATGCGCAGCATTGGCAATCAGCTTTGGGTAAAGTGAGATAGCCGAAGCGGATCAGCGACGAACAAAGTGAGGAGCTAATCTAGTCTGCGAAGCATCAAGCCGATGCGCAGCATTGGCAATCAGCTTTGGGTAAAAATATCTTCCGCTTTTATATTCAGCGTATTTCTACGCAAAAAATCATCTTGTAACCTTACTATTTTTCATATTAAAATTAAACATTATGAAAAATTCTAAAGCCATGGCAATTAAAATTGTATTCTTTTCATCCTTGTTCTTCTTCTCCTGTAAGAAAGAAGATATGAAATCATTTCAAGATTTTGACAACAAGCATGCAATGGATTCCTTGTCTACAATTGCAGCTGGTAAGGGGGAAGTAGTTTCTTTTGACACTACTTTAAAAAATAAAATCAAATTATTAAGTATTAGTGAATTTAAAAAAGTACTGACCAAGTTTTCTGAGCACAAAAAATTTGAAGCTAATAAATCAAGTTTGATGTTGGATAGTGGTTATATTAAATCTAATTCAATTAAATCGAATGAATTGAAATCAAATGATGAATACGATTTGTATGATGGGCCTAGACCCGCAGGTTATTATCATGTTCAGTTTAATTATGATTCACCTTTAAACCAAGGAATCATTGGCTATTATAATCTGCACTTATATTTTAATACAGATGCAAATGGTCGAGTAATTGGTATTCCAACTATTTCATATACAGGTATGGGTTTATTTAATTGGCAACAGATAAATATTTCTGACATACATTTTAATGCCAATACATATACTTCTTCATTTACTATTACAGGGAATAATATTTATGGAATTCAATTAGGCACTTTAGTGATGGGCTGGAGTTCTTTAGCAAGTTTTCTAATAAATATAAATATGGATCAAAGTGCTAGCAAACCGGTAACTTTATTAGAACAACAATAAAATTAATTACTATGAATTTTTTATTATTGAATACAGCAGGTTCATTTTTTATTTTATTGCCCTTTATTGTTATGTTATTTTTATCGCTTGCTTTTTTAAATCTAGCTATCTGGATTTATGATGAAAAAAAGTTGAATCAAGCATTGAGAAAAAGTAGTAAAGTATTCATGTTTGGACTACTCCTTTTTATCGTTATAGGTGTGATAGTTTCAATTTTCACCTATGCTACACATCATTGATACTAGCATACTAGGGGAATTGTATATTTCAATTGTTTGCGCTATTTTCGTCCCATGAAACATTCACAAACCATTGGCATTATACTTTGTCTACTGTTATTCTATTGTACTACACAGCCTTTAGTCATTATTGATAGCAGACATTGGGTGATCACAGGGTGGCAAACATTCGAAACTAATTTTGGCCAGCCAGGTAAGTTTATATTGTATATGGGCATAATGAATATCCTCTTATTTGCTTTGCCTTTTATTTGGGCTAAAAGGTTTAATATGGCATTTGCAACACTAAATCTTGCATGGTCTATTCGAAATTTTTTAGTACTAGCAGCTTGTGCAATGGGTGAGTGTCCGCAAAAAAAATGGGCATTGTATGCATGTATCATATTATCTGCCACTATTTTGATCATGACTTTTTTACCCAAAATTGATGTCAATAAAAAATAAAAAAAATCCCGCACTCATCATGCGGGATTTTTTTATTGAACTATTCTTGTATTAAGCCATGCGTTCTAAAGCTTTTGCAATAATGCCTACTGCTTCTTTAATTTGGGCTTCGTTGATTAATAAAGGAGGGGCGAATCTTATTTTGTCTCCGTGTGTTGGTTTTGCCAATAATCCTAGGTCTCTTAAATGTAAACACAATTCCCAAGAAGCATCAGGATCTTTATGATTGATCACGATGGCATTCAGCAAACCTTTTCCTCTTACTAAAGAAATAAGGGGAGAATTTATTTTTGCTATTTCTGCTCTTAATAATTGTCCCATCGCTTCTGCATTTTCAGCCATCTTTTCTGTCTTTAAGACTTCTAGTGATTTCATTGCAACAGCACAGGCTAGGGGATTGCCACCATAGGTTGAGCCGTGTTCACCAGGTTTAATTTGCAACATCACATTGTTGTCGGCTAAAATTGCAGAAATTGGTAGTGTGCCGCCACTAAGTGCTTTACCTAGTATTAAAATATCTGGGCGTACATTTTCATGATCGCAAGCTAGCATTTTACCTGTTCTTGCTAATCCAGTTTGAATTTCATCCGCTATAAGTAAAACATGGTATTGATCGCATAAAGCACGAACCCCTTTTAAATACCCTTCATCTGGAATGACTACTCCCGCTTCCCCTTGAATAGGCTCTACCATAAAAGCAGCCACATGGGGGTCTTTTAATTGTGCTTCTAATGCTTGCAAATCATTATAGGGAACTAATCCAAATCCAGGCATATAAGGCCCGAAGCCTTTATAACTACTTGGGTCGGTCGAGGAGGAAATGGCCGCCAATGTACGTCCCCAAAAATTACCTTCAGCAAAAATAATTTTAGCTTGATTTTCGGGAATCCCTTTTACATTATAGCCCCATCTTCGAGCTAACTTAATAGCCGTTTCACCGCCTTCTACTCCTGTGTTCATAGGTAGTACTTTGTCGTATCCAAAATAGGAGCAGATGTATTGTTCATATTGACCAAGTAGGTTATTGTGAAATGCACGCGAGGTTAATGTCAATTTGCTTGCTTGTTCCTGAAGTGTTTTTATAATAGCAGGGTGACAATGTCCTTGGTTAACTGCTGAGTAACCACTTAGAAAATCGAAATATCGTTTCCCATCTACATCATATAAATACACGCCTTCTCCTCTTTCAATAACTACTGGAATAGGGTGATAATTATGAGCGCCAAATTGGTCTTCTAGTGCCAAATACTTAATAGCATTGTCACTAATGTTATGATTAGTTGTCATTATGTATGTTTAAAATGAATAAAAAGTAAGAGATCGTCAGTAAAAATGGTACTAATACCCCAAGGGATGATTGAGTAAATCTAAGTTGAGTAATAAGAAATCTCCTTTTTGCATTGTTCGAAGTTAGTTTTTTTTGTTTAAATTCCCATATAATGGACTTACCTTCGCAAAAACAATTTCCTTTGAAACCAAGTGTAGCAATAGTTATTCTAAATTATAATGGAGTGGGCCATTTGAAAGCTTTCTTGCCTTCTGTGCAAGCCACTGCGTATGAAAATTTAGAAATTGTAGTTGCGGACAATGGTTCAACAGATAACTCCATTACATTTTTGCAAACCGAGTTTCCTAGTATTACACTCATTACGAATCTTAATAATGAAGGGTTTGCAGGAGGGTATAATTGGGCCCTCAAAAAAGTGCAAGCGGACTATTATGTGTTATTGAATTCAGATGTATCAGTGGATCCCCATTGGATTGATCCAATGGTTCAATTGATGGAATCTAATGCAACAATTGGAGCTTGTCAGCCTAAATTGCTTTCCCAACAACACCCCTTATTTTTTGAATATGCAGGTGCGGCAGGTGGTTGGATCGATTTCTTAGGCTATCCTTTTTCTAGAGGAAGGGTGTTTGATATATGTGAGACAGATCACGGTCAATATGATCAAGCTGCCCCCATTTTTTGGGCATCTGGTGCAGCCATGATGATTCGATCTAGTTTATTCCATCTATTAGGCGGGTTTGATGCTGATTTCTTTGCGCATCAAGAAGAGATTGATTTGTGCTGGAGATTACAATTGGCAGGATATACATTATATGCTTGCCCCGAAGCGAAAGTTTTTCATGTTGGAGCTGGTACTTTACCTAGAGGGGGTAGAAAAGTGTACCTTAACTTTCGGAACAATTTAATCATGCTTAGTAAAAACTTAACCACAAGGGAGTTGCTATGGAAAATACCTTTTAGATTTTTACTAGATGCCATATCCGCTTGGAAAGGCTTATTGAGTGGGGATGTGTCTTTTTTTAAAGCAATTGTTCATGCACATACCTCCTATATTACCTATTTACTGAAGGGGAAGCTGAAGCGATCTGCCTACCCTAAACCCATGAAAAATTTACAAGGTGTATGTCAAACTGCCCTGGTTTGGCAGTACTTTATAAAAAATAAACAACATTTTAATAAAATTGTGCACTAACTGTAAGATTATTAAGAACTTGTTATTATTTTTGCAACCGTAATTCATTTATATGTCACAAGATCAACATCAAGCAGAACCATCGAAAGATATCAAATCTAACTGGGTAATCTCATCTAGATTTATTTTCTTCGTTTCTTTATTCTCGATATTGTCATTAGTAGTAGGAAACTGCTCTAAAGTATTTAGTAGCGGGTTTAAGAAACCAAGCCCAGAAGTAAATACAAGTTCTCAGTACAAACCTGAGTATAAATAATTAAAAATAAATTTGGTTAGGATTGTTAATTCCTTATTTTTGCACTCCTAAAAACAAACAGTTCTTGTACAAGCGGAAGTAGCTCATTTGGTAGAGCACAACCTTGCCAAGGTTGGGGTGGCCAGTTCGAGCCTGGTCTTCCGCTCAAATCCCGAATTTCGGTTCGGGATTTTTTTTAAGTCTGAGATCAGACGCCTTGGTGGTGGAACTGGTAGACACGCAGGACTTAGAAGTTGTTCTTTGGATGAACAAAATTTGAGTGCACTTCGAGAAATTGAAGATGTAGAACTCCGTAAATTCGGCGAACCCTTTAAACTGGGAATACCGAGCGAAGCCCGAAAGGGAACGTGTAGAGACTAGACACGGAGCACCTAAATCGAAAGACAAGGTGAAGGCATAGTCCAGACTACAAACCAATGTAGGGTGGTGAAAACCATAGTAGTAAGAAAATCCTGTGGGCCGCAACGCCCGTGCGGGTTCGATTCCCGCCTGAGGCACAAAGCCTCTCACGAAAGTGAGAGGCTTTTTTTATGTGAAACAACGTCGAAAGCTAGCGAACGAAGTGAGCCGGCAATCCCTTAGTTTATGTAACTTAGCACCAGCATGTCACATTTAAAAGAAAGATCAGAAAAGAATTGTCTTAACTGCGGTGCCACTGTTGCCGGAAGGTATTGTCAAGCATGTGGTCAAGAAAATGTAGAACTCAAGGAGAGCTTTTTTCATTTACTCTATCATTTTATAGAAGATCTTACCCATTTTGATGGGAAGTTATGGAAAACGGTTAAACTGCTTTTATTCAAGCCTGGTAGTTTAACAAAATACTATATGGAGGGCAAGCGAGCTACTTATTTACATCCTATAAGAATGTATTTATTTATTTCAGCGGTGTTTTTATTCTTCTTGTTTTCAGGGAAAGTGCCTGAAAAGCCAATGAACAAGCCCACTAATATAGATAGTGTAAACGCTCCTAGACCGCCCAAGGATTTGGCAACAAGTTTGAATGAAGGGTTCCATTTAGATATTGGTAATGATACTGCAAAATACCAAACAGTAGCGGCTTATGAAGCAGCTCAAAAGAAGTTGCCTGTAGCGCAAAGAGATGGGTGGTTAAATGCCACTACGAAAAAGAAAGTAATTGAGTTGAATAATAAGTATGATGGAGATAAAATGAAAATAGGGAAGGCGCTGATTGAGCAGTTTCAACACTATTTCTCTAGAATGCTCTATATTTCATTGCCCATTTTTGCATTATTTATCTGGTTCTTATACAGAAGGAATCGGAATCATTACTTTGTAGATCATTTGATATTCAGTATTCATATTTATTGTGCCTTTTTTATCTCTATATTTTTGGTTGAAATAATTGACAAGCCTTATGAATATTTTTTCCATAAGCCTTTTACTTTTTTAGATGTCAGTCTTATGCTTTTTTTACCTTTTTATCTATACCAATCTTTACGTAATCATTTCCATCAATCTGGTATTAAGACCTTTTTTAAGCTCATACTTTTATTGATATTTAATTTCATTTTAATGAGTGTCTTATTGATTAGTTTTATGATGCTTTCATTTTTTAATATATAGTTATGCCAACTCAGGATAGTTTAGCTCAAAGTTTTTTAGGCTTAGTTGAAATCATGGATACTTTACGAGAAAAATGTCCATGGGATAAAAAACAAACTATTCAAAGCCTCAGGAGTAATACCATTGAGGAGCTGTATGAATTGGTAGATGCTATTATTGAAGAAGACTGGAAAGGCATACAGGAAGAATTGGGAGATATTTTGTTGCATGTTTTATTCTACGCAAAGATAGGAACAGAGCAAGGCCAATTTACATTACAAGATTCCATAGAAGGGATTTCAAGAAAGCTTATTCATAGACATCCACATATTTATGGCAATGTAGAAGCCAATGATGAGGAGACAGTTAAGAGAAACTGGGAACAATTGAAATTACAAGAAGGGAAGCAATCTTTATTAGAAGGGGTGCCCAATAGCTTACCAGCCATGGTAAAAGCCTTTCGCATACAACAAAAAGTGAAGCAAGTAGGATTTGAGTGGGAGAACAAAGAACAGGTTTGGGCAAAAGTGGAAGAAGAAATTCAGGAATTACATGTTGAAATAGGCGCTCAAAATCAAGATAAGATGGAACAAGAATTTGGGGATGTGCTATTTAGTATGATCAATTATGCACGTTTTTTAAATATTGATCCAGAAACAGCATTGGAACGTACCAATAAAAAGTTTAAACAAAGATTTGAGCTGATGGAATCTTATGCTAGGAAACATGGACTTGACCTAGCAAGTTTGTCTTTGCAAGAAAAAGAAGTTATTTGGCAAAAAATGAAACAAGAAGTTATTTAGTGATTGCCTTCTTTCTTTTATAGTTAATGGCCATCACTGTAAGGATGATAACCAATCCAAAAAATTCTCTAGATTCTTCAACCCAAGGTTGTTCTGCTTTCATGGTACTTGCAATACTAGCAGCATCGTGCAATTGTATCCAATCAATTATGCCATTTTGGTCAAATAGTTTGTAGATCGCATATAAGCCAAACCCTGTAAACCCCACATAATAAAAATAAGGATTGACAATCGCGGCTCTGGCTTCTTTAAAACATAAATAGGCTGGATATAAGTAAATAGGAATCCATAAATACGGGTCTGGGTCGTTGTATTGTACTACAGCAAATAATATAAATATCAATACAAAAAAGTAGTTAAAAGTTTTCATCAGTTAGTAGTTTCTTATATTAAAATTGAAGACTAATAGTAGTGCCATAAGTTGCCGGATCTCCTAAATGTACCGCTCCAAAGTCGTAAGCATAGGCAATATAATGTTGCTTAGTCATATTTTTAGACCAAGCTTGTAGTTGTAATTTACCATATTGTAATCCGATACTAGCATTCAACAAATGATAAGGAGCTTGTTTGATGTTATTGGCTAGATCAAAATAGGTAGTGCCTAAATATTTCCATTCTCCTCTCACAAAACCTTTTAATTGATTACTAATATTAAAATGATATTGTGCAGCAAGTGCAGAACTCATGTCGGGTGTAAATAATTGTTTTTTGCCCTTTAAGTCAATGGCGCTTCCATATTGAGATAATAATAAAGACTCAAAACTTGCATCTGTATAGCCAAAATTATATTGTACATCAAATTGTTTGCTGAGCTGACCTACAAATTCAAATTCGACACCTTTGCTATTTAATTTGCCAACATTTTTTGTAATGGTCACGGCATCAGGTAATACCAAGCTAGGCACTTGCACATCGGTTAATTGTGTGTAGAACACCGCAATATTCAATCTAGCATGGTTGTTAAATAAATTATTTTTTAATCCCATCTCAAAATTGTTACTGTATTCAGGTTTAAATCTTTTTAAGGCAGGTTGAGAGGGGTCTGAGCTCAGGGGAGACAAGCCGCCTGTTCTAAAACCTCTATTATAACTTATATAGCCCATTTGTTGATCATTGAAAGTATAATCAATAGCTAATTTAGGACTTAAAGCACCAAAATCAGTAGACTTGCTTGTGGGTGCAGTGGTCTCAAAAATAGTAGGAATAAAATCAGATTTAAAAGCACCGCTTATAGTTTGATCAACTTTTTCAAATCATTTCTGATACCTGCAGTGATATTCACTTTTGCATTGATGACATAGCTAGCTTGACCAAATAGTGCAATTCCTTTTTTATTTGCAGTGGTGGTATTAATCAAAGTAAAATTACCATTATCCATTCCCATTAAATTCGCATCAGATCCAAATCTAGTCCCTTGTTTACTTGGAGAAGCCTGTGAAAATAAATAAGCACCTGTTGTCCATTTTAAGGGGCTGCCATTTTTGTTGTTAGAGGAAAATTTAAATTCTTGCGTCCATGCTTTTACATTATTCCATTGAGATCCATAATTATTGATAACAGTGATGCCATCAATAGGTGAGAAGTCGCCATCGATAGGATCGGTATAGTATCTATAATTTTGTTGAAAGGCAGTTTGTGAACTAAAATTAAAATGCGTACCAGCATATTGTAAGGTCAATGAACTATTGATGCTATTGTCCTTCATGGTAGTAAGGGCATTTTGGTTTAAATGATAGGGGGACGCAAAAGCATCTTCTACACCCATTACTAAAGGGAAGGCGCCATTATTTTCTTGATTTCTATGTTTTAGATTTAATGTTGCTGTCCATTTTGTATTGACAATATATTTAAGGAAGTAGTTGCCTGAAATACCATGTTGACGATCGTAACTACTATGATTAAATTGATTGGTGTAGAATCCATCGCGTGTATCATACAATCCACTAACTCCAAAAAATAATTTATTAGCAACAATAGGAGTGCGTAAATTCAAATTCAATCTAGATTGTCCGTAATTACCAAGGCTCATACTCATACTACCATCAGTTGTATTATTGGGTTCTTTAGTAATAATATTGATCACACCTCCCATTGCATTCCTCCCATATAGAGTACCCTGCGGCCCTCTAATTACTTCTATGCGTTCTACATTATATAAATTGGGAATGTAGGTATCTAAATTAAATTGGTTTACGCCATCAATATAAACAGCTACGGCTGGATCATATGAAGTAGTTGTAATACCTCTAATACTAGTTACGTTTCTCGCGTCACCTGGGTCGGCACTATATAAATTAGGTGCGATACCTGTGAGGTCTTTTATATCATGTAATCGATAAGCTTCAATTTGGGAAGCACTTAAACTAGAAACGGCAATGGGTACTTTTTGTAATATCTCGTTTCTTTTTTGTGCACTTACAATAACTGTATCTAATTGAGCATAAGTTGGGAGGCTACTTAAACCTATAAAACTAACAAATGCTATCTTTAAAATATTCAAGTGTTTCATATGATTGTGTCGTTATGACGCTAAGATAGTTCCAAATTCGTCGTCCTTATTGCCTTTTATCAAATAAATTCCAATTATTTTACTAGGAAACTCCATTGGCTACTCATTTTTACCTATTTTCAGTTTCATATATAAACAACAACCAAACGTTTGCTTTTATGAAAACCCAATTTTCAATTGCATTTTTATGTTTACTTTTTGCTTTTACGTCTTGTAATTTTAAGCAAGGAGATGATAAAAAACCAGATGATAATCGATTTACACCTGTCGTATTAACTGCCGAAGGTGATTTTGACGAGCCCATGAACTTTGAAGTGATGAAGGATGGTAAAGTGTTCATCAATGAACGTAAAGGAGCTTTAAAAGTGTTTGATCCAATTACTAAGATGGTTTCTTTAGTGGGAACAATTAATGTAAACACGAAGTATACTAGTGCAGAAGGAGTAGTCTCTGAAGCAGAAGAAGGTTTTATGGGTTTTACTGTAGATCCTAATTTTGAAAAGAACCATTGGGCTTATTTGTATTATGCTCATCCGACCGAACCTAAGCATGTGTTAACACGTTGGGAAATAGTGAATGATAAATTAGTGGAAGGTTCTGAAAAAGTGTTGTTAGATGTAACGACACAACGTGAGGTATGTTGTCATACAGGAGGGGGCATGACATGGGATGCTAAAGGAAATTTATACTTAACGGTTGGTAATAATACAGGTAATGTCGCTGATAAGTCTCAAACAGATGAGCGTCCAGGTAGAAGTAGTTGGGATGATCAGAGAGGCTCTGGTAATACCAATGATTTAAGAGGAAAGATATTGCGTATTCATCCTGAAGCAAATGGTACATACACAATACCAGAAGGTAATTTATTCCCTAAAGGAACGGCTAAAACTAGACCAGAAATTTATACAATGGGTCATAGAAATCCATGGAGACCATCTGTGGATAGTAAAACGGGTTATTTATATTGGGGCGAAGTTGGTCCTGATGCTGGTGAGGATACTAAATCTACTAAACGTGGAATGGATGAGTTGAATCAAGCGAAAAAGCCTGGTTTTTTTGGTTGGCCTTATTTTATCGGAGAAAATAGAGGCTACCCCTATTACGATTATGCAACCAATACTTTGCACGAGGAAAATAATCCTGCAAAGCCTTTGAATAAATCTGTAAATAACACTGGTTTAACTGAATTGCCAACAGCACAACCTGCCTTTATTTCTTACCCTTATGGTGTATCAGATAAATTCCCAGAAGTAGGAACAGGCTCGAGATGTGCAGTAGGAGGACCAGTTTATCACCAAGATGATTTTAAAAATGCGAAAAGAGCATTCCCAGCATATTATGAAGGTAAATGGTTGGCGGCAGATTTGTCACGTGGCTGGATCATGAGTATCAGCATGGACAAAAATGGCAACTATAAATCTATGGAACGTTTCTTGCCAAGTTATCAAGCAATTGAACCCATTGATATTAAATTCGGACCAGATGGAGATTTATATGTATTGGAATACGGAAGTAATTGGTTTAGAAAAAGTGATAATGCCAAGTTAGTAAGAATTGAATATAATAGTGGTAATAGAACACCAGTAGTGAAAGCAAAAGCAAGTGCGAGTGGTGGTGCGCTTCCATTTAAAGTACAATTATCTTCGGCAGGTACGATTGATTATGATGGTGATGCCTTAAAATATGAGTGGAAATTGACTCCTGCTGCAGGTGGTAAAGAACAAGTATTTACTGATGCGAATCCTTCAGTTACCCTCACTACTGCTGGGGTATATAAAGCTACTTTAACAGTAACAGATCCTAAAGGAGAAAAGAACAGCCAAACATTGCAATTGGTAGCAGGTAATGAACCACCTGTTGTTAATTTAAATCTAACAGGCAATAAAACATTCTTCTTCCCAGGTCAGCCATTCGGGTATAGTGTGGATGTAAATGATAAAGAAGACGGTAAAGCTGCTGCTGATCAAATTGCAGTTAGTGTAGATTATGCTACTGAGGGATTGGATTTTGCGGAAGCAACACAACAACAAAGAAGTGTGGATGCATCTACAAAGTATGCAGTAGCACAATATATTATTAGTAAAAGTGATTGTAATAATTGTCACCATGTAGACAGTAAATCTGTTGGCCCTATGTTTGTTGATATCGCTGAGAAGTACAAAGCAAAGCAAGCATGGGCAATGGATAGTATTGCTAAAAAAATAAGATCTGGTGGGGTAGGTACTTGGGGTGAAGTAAGTATGCCTGCGCATCCAGCGATTTCGTTGAATGATGCCAAAACCATTTTGAACTATATTTTACATTCTAAAGATAAAACCATTAGCACTTTACCATTAGCTGGAAATTATACTCAAAAAATTCCTGAAGGCGATAATGGCAAAGGATCTTTGATTGTTAGAGCGGCTTATACCGATAAAGGCGCTGCTGGTGCTGAAAAGTTGACCACCGAGAAATTGATTGTATTAAAAGCACCAGTGTTACAACCGCAATTGGCGGATGTGAAAAATAATACAGAGATCAAAAAAGAATTGATGTTTGTCGTGGCTTATAAAGCAGAGCCTAAGAATAATGGATACATCGCGTTCAAGAATATTGATTTAAGTACTATTAAGCAATTAGATTTAAATGTAGCTGCCAATCCAAGAGAAGGTTTCTTAGGAGGTACTATTGAAGTTAGATTAGGTAGCCCTACAGGTGCTTTAATTGGACAAACAGCAGTGGCGGCTGTCGATCCTTTTGCAGCCATGATGACTGCAGCTCAAGCTGCTCAAGATAAAGGTGGCAAAAAAGACGAGAAGCCTGCAGCACCAGCAAAGCCTGCTGCTAAAAAGAAAGCACCTGCATTCGATATGTCAGCACTATTTAATAAGCCAGGGTTGATTGTAGATATCAAGCCAACAAATGGCAATCAGGATTTGTATTTTGTATTTAAAAATCCTAAAGCGAAACCTTTAGAGCCTATTGTTTCACTACAAGATATTAAGTTGAAAAACTAATAATAGAACCCTAGTAAATAAAGAAGCCCTTAATTTTTTAAGGGCTTCTTTATTTATTAAAAGGAGTAGTTTATTTCTCCTCGTTCAAATTCAACATGAAAGCATAGTTGCCAAAATAACCAGGGTAAACGCCCGATAATTTAACGGTATTCCCAGTCACTTTTTTCAAGGCTTCATAGAACTCTTCAAGGTTATTCACTTCCTCGTCATTCACATGAGTGATAACAAATCCTTTTTCTATTCTGCTTTTTCCAATAATTCCATTTCCTAATTCTTTGACAATGACGCCACCTGCTAGATCATTTTTTTCGGCAGTTGCTTTGTCTAGGGTTTCTAGTTTTCCGCCTAATTTAGTGGCAGTTTTACTACTAGTCGCTAGTTCAGTATTGCCCAATTTAGCTTTTAATACTATGTCAATATTCATTTCTTTGCCTGCACGTTTAATCACTGCAGCTACTTTATCACTTGGCTTATATTTGGCTACTTGCTCTTGTAATTCAGCAGATGATTTGATGGTCACGCCACCAAATTTAACAAGCATATCTCCTTTTTTGATGCCAGCAGCTTTTGCAGCACCACCTTCTAAAACATCAGTAATGATGATGCCTTCTCCTTCCTTATATTTTACATTTAATTCGGTTTCTAGTTTTTTAATATCCTCTTCGGATAATCCTTCTTTAGGATAGCTAATACCTAAATATGCTCTTTGTACGGTCCCAAATTTTACAATATCTGTAACCACTTTTTTCACAATATTTACTGGTATTGCATAAGAGTAGCCAGCGTAGGAACCAGTAGGCGACATGATGGCCGAATTGATGCCAATTAATTCTCCGCTAGTGTTTACTAAAGCACCACCACTATTTCCTTGGTTGACAGCAGCATCTGTTTGAATAAAAGATTCAAGGGGTTTATCACTTTGTCTTGAATTGATATCAATATTTCTATTTTTAGCACTGATAATACCCGCCGTGATGGTCACATCTAAGTTTAGAGGGTAGCCAATAGCTAATACCCATTGCCCAAGTTTTAGTTCATCACTATTTCCGTAAACCAAGTAAGGTAAAGTAGTGCCATCAATTTTGATGACAGCTAAGTCACTACTAGGATCTGTTCCTATTACTTTAGCTTTATATGTCTTTTTGTTGGTTAGTGTAACGCTAATTTCATCTGCGCCATTTACTACATGGTTATTCGTTACGATATAGCCGTCTGCAGTAATAAGTACGCCACTGCCACTTGCTCTTTGTTCTGGAATAACCCTTGGTCCCCCAAATACATCACCAAACATATCGTCCCCAAAGAAATCAAAAAATGGGTTTCTTTGTCTAGGTTGATTGTTGGATTCTACTTTTTTTGCATTAGTCTTCGTTTTAATATGTACCACTGCAGGGGATGCAGCACTTGCAGCAGGAGTAAAATCAACAGTTGCAGAAGGCGCGTTGCCATTGAAAAAATTGGCATAATTGGCTGGCAGTTTCCCGTCGTTATAAAATGAATCACTGGATTTTGCATAGTGATTAAATCCCCAAGCACTTGCCAGGGTAGTTGCCATGCTGATGCCTACGATGGCTAACACATTTTTTACATTTAAATTCATAGTCTTTAAATTAATGGTTTGATTCTTAAAAACAAATAGTATACCAATTCAGCTTCAAAAATACAAAGCTGAAACCTTGTCACCATCATGTGACAATTTGTTTAACAAAACATTTACGAAATTGTTCGTTTATATTATAACGTAGCTAAAAATGATAAAGTGTCTACGCCGTCTGCATATTGATCTAGACTTGGGCATTGCAAACTACCAAAATCCAGTCCAGTTTTACCTACAACACATTGTAGGTCCTCCAAATTCAATTGCGGCAGTTGGCCTGGTTGGTAATATTGATAATGCACTTGAGAGATGGCAGCAAAAGGCGAACTATTCTCACTTAATAATACCGCCCCAGAATTCATATAAAATTGATTAGTCATTATTAGCAGGGCTAATTGATAATCGAAATTATGCTTGTATTTGTGCTGGTCCAATAAATAATCATAGGGTTTTAATGCTTCCAATAAAGGCATAAAATCATAGCCAACAGGAACCCATAGTTGCGTTACATTACGGCAACCCATGCCAAAATAGAGGAGCATGTCTTTAGCTAATAAATCTAAATCTCCCTTCGATTCTTTACCATCTAAAATGGCAATACTAGTTTTGTTTTTCCTGATGATATGAGGGAATCTACCAAAGTATTGTTCGAAATATTGACTTGTGTTATTGCTACCAGTCGCAATATAGGCATCACAGTTTTTTAATTGTTCTTGAATGATAATTTGATCCTTCCAACGGGGCTCTAATCTGATTAATTCAGTAATGATATAGGTCATTAACACAGTATCCTTGGTGGATAGTTTTACAACTGCAATATGACCCGCAATAAGCGTGCTTAATAGATCATGGAATCCAACCATTGGGATATTTCCGGCCATTACTATTCCTACTTTTTTTCCGGTAAACTGTTTAGCAATAGTAGGGTAGCGAGCCACCCATTGCTCTAGTGCAGGTGCTTGTAGAAATTGTGCTGTAATCTCATGCAGAGAAGCGTCTATGAAATGCTGCAAAAACCATGCATTTTCTCTCTCGGCTTTTTGTTTCACTTCTTCTAGTGCGCTATTATTTTCTTTAGACAATTCCTTGCCTAAGGCTACAAATCCCGCAATCCTTGCTTGAATTTCCATGTTTTTGATTAACTTTGAACTACAAAAATACGTTACTAATTTTTAAAATATTTTTATGGCACTTAAAATAACTGACGAATGTATTAATTGTGGCGCATGTGAGCCAGAATGTCCTAATAACGCCATATATGAAGGTGGTGTAGAATGGGCTATGTCTGATGGCACTTCTTTAAAAGGATCTTTTACTTTGATGGATGGTGCAGTAATTGATGCTGGTCAAAGAAGAGAACCCATTTCTATGGATACTTATTATATAACGGCTAATAAATGTACAGAATGTCAAGGCTTCCATGAGGAACCACAGTGTGCTGCTGTATGTCCAGTAGATTGTTGTGTGAATGATGAGTTATATCAAGAAACAATCGACGAATTATTGGCCAAAAAAGAAAAATTACACATGTAATAATCGAATAAAAAAAGGGAATTTGATTCCCTTTTTTTATTTTTAAGTATCTAAAAGTAAATCTAGGCATGAAAAAGAAAGTGGCATTGGTGACAGGCGGATTAAGTTCAGAAGCGCAAATAAGTTATAAAAGTGCTAAGACAGTGCTGAACGCCTTAGACAAAGCGAAATATGATGTGTATTTAATTGATATCCATCCAACAGGTTGGTGGTATGAAAATAAACAGGGCGAAGAAGTGGCAGTCAATAAAGCTGATTTTAGTATTGAAGAGGAGGGGCAAAAAATAAATTTTGATTTGGCTTTAATGTGTATTCATGGTACTCCAGGTGAAGATGGTAAGATGCAAGGTTATTTTGATTTGATAGGGCTTCCTTATACGAGTTGTGATACAGCTACTTCTGCTTTGACATTTAATAAAAGATATACTGTGGCTGTGGCAGGTTTTGGTGGGGTAAGTGTAGCGAAATCATTGCATTTATTTGCAGAAGAGCCAATGAGCCCTGAGGCCATTTTAGGGCAACTTAGTTTGCCAGTTTTTGTAAAACCGAATAATGGAGGTAGTAGCTTAGGTATTAGTAAGGTAAACACTGCAGACGAATTAGCGCCCGCTTTAGCAAAAGCATTTAAGGAGGATACGCAAGTTTTAGTAGAAGAATTTATTAGCGGTCGTGAGTTTACGATTGGTGTTTTTAAATCAAAAGGAATCACGACGGTATTGCCTATTACCGAGATTGTTACAGAGAATGAATTTTTTGATTTTGAAGCTAAGTACCAAGGTAAGAGTAAAGAGATTACCCCTGCTATTATATCAGAAACTATGTTTCAAGATTTAACAGCGGCTGCCAAAAAAGTTTATATGACTTTACATTGCAGAGGGGTAGTGAGAATTGATTTTATATATGATGAAAAACAAGGCAAGGCATTTATGCTAGAAGTGAATACCGTTCCTGGTCAAAGTGAAGCGAGTGTGATTCCACAACAAGTAAAAGCAATGGGATGGAGCTTGTCTGATTTTTACGGTACCATTATTGAAGACACATTGAGTGCAAAATAAATAAATTAAAAAAATTGGAAACAATAGATAAATTATTAAAAAAACCATTATGGGTAAATATCCTAACAGGTATTGGTGCCGTATTGGTATTGTTAATCCTGTTTTTTTTCTCTTTGGGTTGGATTACTGGTAATGGAAAAACAGAAAAAGTACCTGCAGTAGTTGGATTAGATGCTATTGCTGCTCAGAAAAATTTAACTACACTTGGTTTTGATGTTGTTTTACAAGATTCCATTTATGTGGATACCCTAGCCAAAAATACAGTGTTAAGACAGACACCAGAAGCTGACGAAGTGGTTAAAAAAGGCAGAACTGTTTATCTTACCATTAATAGAACATTAGCTCCTTTAGTTGATATGCCCAATTTAGTTGGCTTCTCTTTAAAGAGTGCCGAAACCTATTTAAAGGTATTAGGATTAAGAATGGGGACCATAAGTTTAGTGCCTGATCGTAATAAGAATGTTATTTTAGATCAATTAGTAGATGGTAAGCCCATTGTACCTGGTGCAAAAATTTCTTCAGGAACAGTTGTACATTTTTTAGTAGGTGATGGGGGTGTTGCTAATGGTTTCGAAGTCCCCGACTTAGTGGGTATGACAGTTAATATGGCAAAAAATAAACTAGCATCGATGGGTTTGTTGATTGGCCTTATTAGTTCAAATGGTGCCATAACAGATACCGCTAATGCCTTTATTATCCAACAAAGTCCTAGTCCATTCACGGGTCAGTTAGATTCATTGGGTATGCCGCTCAAAAATCTTACTATGCAAGGTGCTTCTATCGATATTATTGTAGACAAAGTGGCGCCAATTATTTCAAAAGATTCAATCAAATAAATTTAATAATTATGAATACAATTACTGTTGAAGCATTAAAAGCAAAATTGGATGCAGGCGAAAAATTAAACTTAGTGGATGTGCGTGAACCACATGAGCACGAAGCTTTTAATATTGGTGGTATCTTATTGCCATTGGGTCAGGTACAATCTTTACAAACTGACGAGATTGACCATTTAAAAGAAGAAGTGGTATATGTATATTGCAGAAGCGGCAATAGAAGTGGCCAAGCTTGTTTGATGTTAGAGCCTTATGGTTTTAAAAATATTGTAAATGTGAGTGGAGGGATGTTGGCTTGGCAAGAAAAATTTCCTGCATAATAGTCGATCCAATCGCTCAATAAATAAAAAAGCCCCTAATCAATATTAAGGGGCTTTTTTATTGGATGCTGTATGATTATTTCAAATCAAACTTCAAAGTTATCCAATAGTTTCTTCCTGCCATTGGGTAATAATTATTGGAGGTAGTTACGGCCCCTCCCCATAAGTAGCTATATGTATAGCCGTTGGGTTCATATTTCTTATCAAAAATGTTATTGATATGGAATTGAACTTGCACTTGCCATTTTTCTTTTTTAGCAAGTTGATAAATGGCACTTAAGTCTTGTAAAAAGTAAGCTTTCAAAATACGTGTTTCATTTTGGGTATTATCTAGATATTGTTTTGATACATATCTAGATGCCGCATTGATGCTCCATTTATTTGATGCTATAAAATTAAACTGATGTACCGCTGTAAGATTAGGTGATAATGCAATGTCTGTGCTGTTGTGTGCAATAGCCACTTGGCCTCCATTGTCATAATCGTCATAATATTCTGTAAATGATGCAATCTTATTTTGGCTCACACTAATATTGCCACTGCTAGTTAATTTGGGATGAATTTTCCAAATCTCTTCTATTTCAATACCTGCTCTGTAACTTTTAGGCACGTTTGTTCTAGTATAAGAACCCACGTCATTTATTTTCCCAGTTAAAACAAGTTGGTCCTTATAGTTCATGAAATATAAGTTCACTCCCCATTGAAAATGATCGTATTTACTATTGAACCCAGTTTCAAAATCATACAGGGTTTCATGTTTGGGTTGTTCATTGACAGCAGCTTCAAAATCGTCTCTATTAGGCTCTTTGTTAGCAACAGCCACACTTACATAATAAGTATAATGTTTTTGTTGGTAGCTGATACCGAGTTTAGGATTGAAGAAATTGAAATTTCTATTTACCATTAAGCTTGGATTATGATCAAATCCATACATGTTATGAGACACATTACGGAACTGCAAATCAATAAAACTACTCAATGCATTATTAAATTGGTGATTCCATTTTATATAAGTATTAAAGTCTTTTTTGATGGCATTGTTAAAATAGTAATTCTCATTGTTAGAAAATGCTGCAAGCTTGATATATGGCAATCTTCCATAGTGTAATCCATCGTATGTATTCCAAGCGCCACCCAATAGGAAGCTTTCTTTTCCTTTTTCATAGGAAATAGAGGCTATCTGCCCATAAAAATGATTGTCCAACCATTTTCTTCTCACTAGGTCAATCGGAGTATTCGATACTGGAATGGAGCTAATATAATCACTCAACAAAACCCCGGCTTTGTACTCTTCATAATAGCCTTTACCTCTTGTTAAAAATAGTGCAGTGCTCCATTTTAAATAAGGACTAATTGTTTTATTGTAAAAGAGTTGATAGTGTGTTTGATTGTAATTATCTGTTTGATTATTATAAGGAGCATCTGCTTTTTCCATCCCTGCAGGATTATAAGTGCGATTACTTGCCAAGCTTTCTTCTGGTACACCATACCAGGCTTGATAGGTTTTCTCCCAGCCTGAAAAAACATTCAGTCTTAAAGAAGAATGATCGCCCCAATAAGTACTACTTACATAAAAAGATTTTAAATTACTTTTGGCTCTATCAATATAGCCATCACTACTAATTTGACTTATTCTGCCGTCAATCGTAAATCGATTTTGTAGTAGGCCAGTTCCTAGTAGCAAACTATTTTTTAAACTATTAAATGAGCCCGCACTGGTTTGGATACCAAGATAAGATTTGGGTTGATAGTCATTAGTCGCTAGGTTCATCGTGGCGCCAAATGCTCCCGCACCATTTGTGGAACTGCCCACACCTCTTTGTATTTGAATACTATGAATGCTCGATCCAAAATCTGGCAGGTCTACAAAATAAGTACCCATGCTCTCGGCATCATTATATGGAATGCCATTTAAGGTAACATTAATCCTAGTAGCATCTGTACCTCTAATGCGCATGGCAGTATAGCCAATACCTGTTCCAGCATCTGAGTTGACAACAACAGATGGCATGTTTTGAACAAGAAAAGGTAGGTCTTGTCCAAAATTAGCTTGATTAATACTGGCTTTACTCATATTCGATTTGGCAAAGGGGCTATTTTCACTAGCCCTTACTGCTGTGACTTCCAATGGAGGTAAACTTCGGATACTATCAGTAAAGCGGTTACTACTATCCTTTTTTAAGAGGACTTGTCTTTGTTGCTGCCCAAATAAGGGGCTAAGCAATAATAAACTGGCAATTGTTCCCAATAACTTAGTCATGACTAAATTGCTCC
>Ga0228701_1000364_pt1 | contig 39597 bp, 40 predicted proteins | sample McNCre117_Aug_MG_2_FD_178017 | JGI IMG/M metagenome (GOLD analysis project Ga0228701, IMG submission 178017) | Freshwater microbial communities from McNutts Creek, Athens, Georgia, United States - 11-17_Aug_MG | ecosystem: Environmental > Aquatic > Freshwater > Creek | place: USA: Georgia... | reverse complement strand
TAATAAACGACGCACATCAGCTACGGCTCGAACACCGCCACCCACTGTTAATGGAATAAATACCTGAGATGCCACATCTTCAATAATGTGCAAAATTAAATCTCGCTCATCAGATGTCGCTGTGATGTCTAAGAATGTAATTTCATCGGCGCCCTGATCATCATAACGACGAGCAATTTCAACAGGGTCGCCAGCATCGCGTAGCTCCACAAAGTTCACCCCCTTCACCACTCGACCGGCGGTAACATCTAAACAAGGAATGATTCTTTTGGAGAGCATCGGGTTGGCTTTATTGGTTATTAATTAGTGATTAATTATTTTTTGTTATTTCTTATTTCTTTTTATTTCTTTACTTACTTCGCAACATATTCATCTGCGTATTTTTGTGCTTTTGCTAGATCCAAGTCGCCTGTATAAATAGCGCGTCCAGCAATCACACCCACCACGCCTTCAGGTTCAGCAGCGCACAGAGCTTCCACATCGTTCATGTTAGTTAAGCCACCACTAGCAATAATAGGAATATTTACAGCTTGGGCTAACTTAATCGTTGCATCCATATTGATGCCCTTTAACATACCATCACGACCAATGTCGGTATAGATAATGGATTCAACGCCATAGTCTTCATATTTCTTGGCTAAGTCAGCCACTTCATGGCCAGTTAACTTACTCCAACCATCTGTCGCAACCTTACCTTCTTTAGCATCTAGGCCAACAATGATGTGACCTGGAAAAGCCGCGCAAGCCTCTTGTAAAAAGCCAGGGTTCTTAACCGCTGCTGTACCAATAATCACATAGGTCAAACCATCGTCTAATAAACGCTCAATCGTTTCTAAATCACGAATGCCACCGCCAAGCTGCACAGGGATGTCATCACCAACCTCTTTAAGAATCGCTTTAATCGCAGATTCATTTTTAGGCTTACCGGCAAAAGCACCGTCTAAATCCACCAAGTGCAAACGACGCGCACCTAAATCAACCCAACGTTTAGCCATCGCGCCAGGATCTTCCGAGAATGTCGTTGCTTTATTCATGTCACCTTGCTCTAAACGAACACAATGACCTTCTTTTAAATCGATAGCTGGAATTAACAACATGATGAGTATTTAATAAATTAAGGTTGCCAACGGGTGAAATTTTGATACAAACGCAAACCTAAGTGTGCGCTTTTCTCTGGATGAAACTGTGTTGCAAAAATATTATCTTTAGCTACGGCGCAAGTAAATAAGGTTCCGTAATCTGTAGCACCTACCGTATCTTCTAAATTGGCTGGCACAGCATAGTAGCTATGTACAAAATAGAAGCTGCTGTTATTCGGAATACCTTCCCACAAAGCATGTGCTTTTGTTTGTTGCACTTGGTTCCAGCCCATATGAGGCACTTTAAAGTGAGAACCATCTGCTTGGCTTTTCCCTGCCAAATCAAAACGCACCACCTTACCTGGCAACAAACCTAAACCTTTTGTTAACTCAGTACCAGGCGCTGCATCAAATCTAACTTCCGCACTGGTATCAAACAACATTTGCTCACCTACACAAACGCCTAATAAAGGCTTGTTCTTGGTGGCATCCAACACTGCTTCCAATAAACCAGAATCTTGCAGATGAGACATGCAATCTGGCATGGCACCTTGACCAGGCAAAACAACTTTATCGGCAGCCTTAATTTCTTCAGGTTTAGATGCGATTAATACTTTAGCTTCTGGCGCGGCATGGATGAGGGCTTGCGCAACAGAACGCAAATTACCCATGCCGTAATCGACAATAGCAATGCTGGGTGAATTTTTTGACAAGGTATGAACCTAAATACTGAAAGTTAGTGAGGAAGGGTTGCTTACAAACTACCTTTTGTAGAAGGCACTACACCACTCGCACGTGGATCAAGCTCTAAAGCCATGCGCAATGCACGGCCAAACGCCTTGAACACCGTTTCAATTTGGTGGTGAGCATTAATACCGCGCAAGTTATCAATATGCAAGGTCACACCTGCATGATTAACAAAACCACGGAAGAATTCAATGGCAAGATCCACATCAAAGTCACCTACTCGCGCACGAGTAAATGGCACATGGAATTCCAAGCCAGGGCGACCAGAGAAATCAACCACAACGCGCGACAAAGTCTCATCTAATGGCACATAAGAATGTCCATAACGAGTAATACCTTTTTTATCGCCAACAGCCTTCGCAATCGCCTGACCTAATGTAATCCCCACATCTTCAACCGTGTGGTGATCATCAATATGCGTATCACCTTTTGCGTTCACCGTTAAATCAATCATTCCATGACGAGCGATTTGATCTAGCATGTGATCCAAGAAAGGAACGCCTGAATTAAGTTGAGCTTTACCCGTACCATCTAAATTAATGGCAATCTGAATTTGGGTTTCCGAGGTGTTTCGTGTGACATCTACTTGACGCATACCGTCATAATATCACCCTCTTAGCCAAATTCCACCCGTGGTACTCTGTGAAAGAGACTGATTTATAAAGAATTTGTCCTAAAATTTATGTTTTAAGGAAAGTAAGCGTAAAAGATGAGCCGTTTTTGGAGCGAAACCATTAAAAGCCTAACCCCCTACGTACCAGGGGAACAGCCTAAATTAAGCCAACTCATCAAACTCAATACTAATGAGAGCCCTTATGGCCCTTCGCCTAAAGCGATTGCTGCCATTGCTGGCGCTAACAATGACTCACTACGCTTATATCCCGACCCTAACTCTGATCATTTAAAGCAAGCCATTGCTAATAACTACCAAGTTAAACCCAACCAGGTATTTGTCGGCAACGGCTCAGATGAAGTGCTTGGTCACGCTTTCTTAGCCTTACTCAAACATCAAGATCCGATTTTGTTTCCGGATATTACTTATAGCTTTTATCCGGTTTACTGCAATCTTTACGATATTTCCTTTGAGAATATCCCTCTTAAAGAGGATTTCTCAATTGAGATCAATGACTACTTGTCATATAACCAGGGCAAGAATGGCGGCATTATTTTTCCAAATCCCAATGCCCCAACCGGAAAAGCACTTTCAAAAGATCAAATAGAAACCTTGCTTCAAAGCAATAAAAATAGCGTTGTTATTATTGATGAAGCTTATGTTGATTTCGGATGCGAATCCGCAGTTTCTTTAGTTAACCAATATGACAACTTGCTTGTTGTGCACACACTCTCTAAATCACGTGCACTTGCAGGCTTAAGAGTTGGCTATGCGATTGGTCACCCTGATCTCATCGAGGCTCTAGAACGAGTTAAGAATAGCTTTAACTCTTACCCTATCGATAAACTGGCTATGGCCGGCGCCATTGCTGCCATTGAAGACAAAGCATACTTGCAAAAGATTAGTGCTGCAGTGATTGATACTCGAAAAAACCTGGTGGCTGATTTAGATAAATTAGGTTTTATCACTGTGCCTTCAACGGCCAATTTTGTATTTACCAAGCACCCCAATAAAGATGCTTCAGAAATAGCGGCTCGTCTACGCGAAAAACACATCATCGTGCGCCACTTCAAGTTGCCGCGCATTGATCAGCATTTAAGAATTACAGTCGGCACCAATCAAGAATGCAAAGCATTGATCAATGCGCTTAAAGAAATCGTTTAATTGATTGGCGATTATCTAACTTAATTATTTTTTAAGTCTTAACTCTGCGGCACGAGCGTGCGCTTGCAAGCCTTCGCCGTGAGCTAGGGTGCTGGCAATTTTGCCAAGGTTTTGCGCACCGGCATCACTGACTTCAATCATGCTAGAACGTTTAATAAAGTCATAAACACCCAGCGGTGATGAAAAACGCGCTGTTCTCATTGTTGGCAAAACATGGTTAGGCCCTGCGCAATAATCACCCAATGATTCACTGGTGTAAGGGCCCATAAAAATAGCGCCAGCATGACGAATCAACTGCGCCCACTGACGAGGGTTTTCTGCTGAAATTTCCAAATGTTCAGCAGCAATCGAATTAGCAATATCACAAGCTTCTTGCATATCTTTAACCAAAATCATGGCACCACGATCTTGCAAAGATTTTTTGATAACCGCTTGTCTTGGCATTTCTAGTAAAAATTTATCAATGCTCGCCTGTACCTGATTGATAAAAGATGCGTCAGGACATAAAAGAATAGATTGTGCCAACTCATCGTGCTCTGCTTGAGAGAACAAATCCATAGCCACCCAATCTGGGTTTGTTTTGCCATCACACAAAACCAAGATTTCTGATGGGCCGGCAATCATGTCAATACCAACAGTGCCAAATACGCGACGCTTAGCAGCCGCTACATAGGCATTGCCGGGGCCCACAATCTTATCTACTGCAGGAATAGTTTCTGTACCGTAAGCCAATGCGGCAACTGCTTGCGCACCACCAATCGTAAAGGCACGATCAACGCCGGCAACAGCAGCAGCAGCCAATACCAAAGGATTGCGGACGCCATCAGGTGTTGGCACCACCATGATGATCTCACCGACACCAGCCACTTTGGCAGGCATAGCATTCATCAACACAGAAGATGGGTAAGCCGCTTTACCGCCTGGCACATAAATACCCACGCGATCTAAAGGCGTTACTTTTTGACCTAGACGCGTACCATCCGCATCTGCATAGTCCCAGCTATGACAACCTGATTCTTGTTTTTGGCGGTCGTGATAACTTTTAACTCTTTGAGCAGCAGCTTCTAATGCAGCACGCTGATCGCTTGGCAAACTATTAAGAGCTGCCACTAATTCAGCTTGAGGCAATTCCAATGCCTTGATTGAACTAGCTTGTTGTTGCGTTAAACGATCGAATTTCTGGGTGTAATCTAAAACAGCTGCATCACCACGAGTTTTTACATCTGCCAATATCTTAGCGGCAGCCAAATCAATAGCCGCATCATCTTCTGCAGAAAATGCCAATAGCTTTTTAAGTGCTTCTTGAAAATCAGCACTTTGACTATTTAATTGACGGACTGAACAAACGCTCATGATTTAGATGTGGTCTGTAGAATTAAATTTTTGAGAAAGCGTCCAAAATTGGCGCCAACTCTTCACGGCGGCGCTTATAAGCCGCCTGGTTCACAACTAAACGTGAACTAATTTGGCTAATCACTTCCACTTCTTTCAATTGGTTAGCTTTTAATGTGTTGCCTGTTGAAACCAAATCAACAATTGCATCTGCTAAACCAACTAATGGACCTAACTCCATCGAGCCATATAACTTAATTAAATCGACATGCACGCCCTTGTTTGCAAAGTGTTCTCGTGCCTGCTCAACATATTTAGTCACAACACGTAACCTAGCACCTTGCTTGACCGCGCTGGCGTAATCAAAACCATCTCTTACCGCCACTGATAAACGGCATTTAGCAATACCTAAATCAATCGGGGCATACAAACCATCCATGCCATGCTCAGCCAATACGTCATAACCAGCCACGCCAAAATCAGCAGCGCCATACTGAACATAAGTAGGCACATCTGAGGCGCGAACAATAATGACGCGTAAATTAGGGCTAGATGTTGGAAGAATGAGTTTTCTAGAAGTCTCTGGATCTTCAGATACAGTAATTCCAGCCTTAGCCAACATAGGCAAGGTTTCATCAAAGATGCGCCCTTTTGATAGGGCTAAGGTCAACATATTAGACATGGCTCTATTATTTCACGCGAGTGATGTTAGCGCCTACTGCGGCTAACTTTTTTTCCATTTGGTCGTAACCACGATCCAAATGATAAATACGATCTACCAAGGTCTCACCTTCGGCCGCCAAGCCAGCAATCACCAAACTAGCAGAAGCCCTTAAGTCTGTAGCCATCACGGTAGCTCCAGACAAACCAGAGACACCCTCAGTAATAGCCGTATTACCCTCAATCACAATCTCAGCACCCAAGCGATTTAACTCTTGTACGTGCATAAAACGGTTTTCAAAGATCGTTTCCGTTACTCGAGAAGTGCCATTTGCAACAGCATTCATGGCCATAAACTGAGCCTGCATATCCGTTGGGAACGCTGGGTATTCTGAAGTTTTAAAACTAACTGCTTTGGGTCGCTGGTGCATCTGCACATGAATCCAGTCAGAACCCGTTTCAATCTGAAGCCCTGCTTCTCTTAATTTATCGATGACAATATCCAAGGTATCAGGACGCGCATTTTTAATCATCAAATCTGCACCGACTTCACCCATAGCACCGGCCGCACACAAGAAAGTGCCCGTCTCAATCCGATCTGGAATGATGCTGTGCTCAGCACCATGCAAGCGCTTCACACCTTTAATAATTAAACGGTCCGTACCAATGCCCTTGATATCAGCACCCATCTTAATTAATAATTCGGCCAAATCAGTCACTTCAGGTTCTTTAGCAGCATTTTCTAAAATCGTTTCACCTTCAGCCAATACAGCAGCCATCAATAAATTTTCTGTACCCGTCACAGTAATCATGTCGGTGAGAATACGAGCACCCATCAGCGCATGAGGGTTCTTGCCGAATTTAGCTTCAATATAGCCATGATGAATATGTATCTCAGCACCCATGGCCTTAAGACCCTTAATATGCTGATCCACTGGTCTTGCGCCAATCGCACAACCACCTGGCAAAGAAACCTTGGCAGTACCAAAACGCGCTAACAAAGGACCCAATACCAAGATAGAAGCACGCATGGTTTTCACCAAATCGTAAGAAGCTTCAGGCGTATGAATATCTGACCCATCCAAAATAACGACTGAACGATCTTGTGGATTAGGGAAGGTGACCTTCAAACCCATTTGAGCCAAGATTTTGATAATCGTGCGCACATCCTGCAAATCAGGAAGATTGCGGAGCGTAATTGGTTCAGCACTCAACAAACCAGCGCAAAGAATGGGTAGGGCTGCATTTTTTGCACCCGTAATCTCAATCTCACCTTTTAAAGGTTTGCCGCCTTGTATGAGCAACTTATCCAATCAATACTCCAGCTTTATTTATAGTTGATGTTTGTTATTAATATGAGTAATTAATATTTTTTACTTACCAGCTGCAAATTCTGCTGGCGTTAATGCTTTAAATGACAAAGCGTGAATTTCTGATTTCATGCGATCACCTAAGGCCGCATAAACTTTTTGATGTCGTTGCACCAATCTCAAGCCTTCAAATTGATCACTCACAATGGTGGCGAAAAAGTGCTGGCCATCACCTTCAATTTCAATATGCGAGCAAGAAATACCGTTCGCAATATATTCTTTAATTTGTTCTGGCGTTGGCAACATAGCTTTTCTTAATAACGTAATTTATATCCTGTTGAAAGCATTCTCATCGTAATGCTGGCAACAACCACAAAGAAAGCGCTAATCACACCTAGACTAAACCAAGGTGAAACGTCTGAAGCGCCAAAAAATCCATATCTAAAACCATCGATCATGTAAAAGAATGGATTGAAATGAGAAACCTGTTGCCAAATACCTGGCAGGGTATGAATGGAGTAAAACACTCCTGACAACATGGTTGCAGGCATGATGAAGAAATTCTGAAAAGCCGCTAGCTGATCATATTTCTCAGAAATAATGCCGGCAATTAAACCTAAGGCACTCAAAACTGCCGCACTCATCAAACCAAAAACAATGATCCATACGGGCGCAGCAAAGCTCATCTGAGTAAACCAGCAAGTCGCCAAAAACACACCCGACCCAACTACCACCCCTCTGACAATCGCTGCCAATACATAAGCAGAGAAAAACTCCATGTGAGATAAGGGAGCCAATAAAACAAATATCAAATTACCCGTTACTTTTGACTGAATTAATGATGAAGAAGTATTCGCAAACGAATTTTGCAACACGCTCATCATCACCAATCCTGGAATCAAGAAAGCTGTATAGCTAATCGTGTTGTAAACCTTCACGTGATCTTCGAGTACATGACCGAAAATCATCAAATACAAAAGAGCGGTCAAAACTGGTGCTGCAACCGTTTGGAAACTAACACGCCAAAAACGTTTAACTTCTTTATAAAAAAGCGCATAAAAGCCGCTCATCACATTAAAAGATTCTTGCGGCATCATGAAGTTTTCTCCTCATTCATGATTTGCATAAACACATCTTCCAAATCACCATCTGCCGCATGAGAGTTTTTAACTCTTGCCAATAAATTAGCCGTCGTATCTAAAGCTACGACGCGACCTTTTTTCAAAATCGCAATGCGATTACATAAGGCCTGCGCTTCTTCTAAATAGTGGGTCGTTAGAACAATGGTGTGCCCTTCTTGATTAAGACGGCCAATAAACTTCCACAATGACTGACGCAACTCCACATCAACACCAGCCGTTGGTTCATCCAACACAATCACTGGAGGGCGATGCACCAAAGCTTGCGCCACGAGTACACGTCTTTTCATACCACCTGATAAAGAGCGCATGTTTTCATTCGCTTTATCGGCAAGGCCTAAATTGAAAAGCACCTCATCAATCCAATCACCGTTATTTTTAACGCCAAAATAACCAGATTGAAATGTGAGGGTTTCTTTAACTGTAAAGAATGGATCAAATACCAATTCCTGAGGAACAATCCCTAATAGGCGTCTTGCGATGCGAAATTCTTTTTGAACATCATGACCCATTACCTCAGCGCTACCACTGGTAGGTCGACACAATCCGGCCAATATAGAAATTAAGGTGGTTTTACCAGCGCCATTAGGCCCCAAAAGACCAAAAAACTCACCTTGTTCTATTTGAAGGTTAACGCCATCTAAAGCAGTTAACGTGCCGTATTCTTTTCGTAGGTTTTTAAACTGAATGGCGCTCATGCAAGAACTAATTCTGCCAAGCCATATACCTTAGCTAAGCTTGCCAATTTTTCAGGAACTGCCTGCAACTGAACTTGAATAGATTTTTCGGATGCACGACGCTTAATAGCCAACAATGCACTTAATGCACTGGAATCAAAAGCAGCTAAAGATTGGCAGTCTATGACTAAAGCCTCTCCTGCAGATAACGATGAAAGTTGACCAACTGCCGCAACCAAGACTTTCTCCACATTGCTGTGGTCAATTGTTGAAGGAAGTTGGTAAATAGCTGTCATAGCAATTATTTTGCAGCAGCCAATGCGCTATTACGTTGCTGTAAAAACTGGATCAAGCCCTCAATACCGCCCTTGCTAACCTGATCGTTAAACTGATTTCGGTATGACTCCACCAACCAAGCACCCAAGACATTGATGTCATATACCTTCCAACCATTCGCTGTTTTTTCAACACGATAGTCCAACTGAATAGGGTCTCCCCTTCCAATCACAACCGTTCTAACAATCACATCTGTGTCATCAGCTGCTGCACGGGAAGGTTTGTATTGAATCTTTTGATCTTTAACTTGAGCTAAAGCCCCACCATAAATACGAATTAACAAACTCTTAAATTCTTGAGTAATCAAGGCCTGTTGCGCTGGCGTAGCTTTAGACCAGTTACGACCCATAGCTAATTGCGTTGTTTTCTGAAAATTACTATACGGCAATATTTTTTGGTCAACCAAGGTATTCATTTTTCTCAAATCTCCTGATTGAATCGCCTTGTCATTTTTAATGGTTGTCATAACATCTTCAACCACAAATTTCACTAAACCATCCGCTGTATCAGGAGTTTGTGCAAAAGGAGAGCTCACGCCGAAAAATAGGCATGAAGCAAATAGAATGGTCTTTAAGAACTGCTTACGCATAGGTCACTTCAACTAATTAATGTAATACCTGAATTGTATAGGGTTTAGCTAAGCTGTAAGGCTTAGCCCCCCTTTTACTCCCTAACACCCTTACTCATCTGAAGGAGGTGGGTCACCATCATAAATTTGGTTGCGACGGCGCTGTAAATAAGAATCCCGCAAGAAACTATATTTATCAAATGCCGCATCTTCTAGTAACTGACCAGCATCTAATAAATTGGCACGTTTATCTAAAACTCGCACGGCCGTTACCCCAATTCTTTGATCTGAATTGATCTGATTGGTATTCAAAACAAAATCTGTCTTCAAATCAACTGCTAATCCCACCGTATCCCTAACATCACTTGGGCCAAAAAACGGCAAAACCACATAAGGGCCACTAGACACGCCCCAAACACCCAAGGTTTGGCCAAAATCCTCAGTATGTTTATCTAAGCCGATATCTGTCGCAACATCAAAGAAACCTAGAATACCAATGGTGGAGTTAACTAAAAAACGGCCAATATCGCTAGTTGCATCTTTCGGCTTTCCTTGTAGCAGGTTATTAGCTGCCACAAAAATATCGCCAATATTGCTAAAGAAATTTGTCACACCTTTGCGAACAGCATCTGGCAAGACAAATTTATAGCCCTCTGCCGCAGGTTTCACAACATATTGATCCAAGTTTTCATTGAATGTGAAAATAGCCCGGTTCATAGGCTCCAAAGGGTCAATGCGCGCTACGCGCTCATTTTGCTGGGTCGTCGCACAAGCGCCCAACACCAACACCATCACAAGAATGATTGCCTTATATAAGTGATGTGTTAATGATTTCATATCTGATGGTATTGGTTGATTTTTATTTACTCTTATCTGATGGAGCGCCATCAGATGCCTTGTTATACAAGAACTGACTGATTAAATTTTCCAAAACAATCGCAGATTGGGTCTGAGATAACTTGCTACCTTGAACAATCATATCTGCGTCTCCACCAGCTTCTAAACCAATATATTGCTCACCTAATAAACCAGATGTCAAAATCTTTGCTGAGCTGTCTTTAGGAAACTTATAACGGTCTTCTAAATTCATGATGACAGTTGCTTGATAAGTTTGGTCATCAAAACGAATCTCTGCGACACGACCAACTACCACTCCAGCACTCTTAACTGGAGCCCTTGGCTTTAGACCACCAATATTGTCAAAGCGAGCGCTTACTTGGTAAGTCGGCTGGAATGTAAAAGCACTCATATTTCCCGCTTTTAATGCAAGAAATAGCAGAGCCAAAAGCCCCAAGGCAACGAATAATCCGACCCAAATATCTAGTGATTGTTTTTTCATGTTATTTATGAATTCTATAAGACTTTATCAGTTTGAGAACATCACTGCAGTTAAAAGAAAATCTAGGGCTAAAACTGCCAATGAGGCAATAACCACTGTTCGTGTTGTTGCTCTAGCAACACCCTCTGGCGTTGGCTTCGCTTCATAACCTTGATACAAGGCAATGAAGGTAACAGCCACACCAAACACCATACTTTTCACAACACCATTACCAATGTCTTTCATGACATCTACGCCGGCCTGCATTTGCGACCAAAATGCGCCATCATCTACCCCAATGAGCGGCACGCCCACGAGGTAACCGCCCATAATGCCCACAGCACTAAAAATGGCAGCTAAAACAGGCATAGCAATAATGCCAGCCCAAAGCCTTGGTGCAATCACGCGCGTTAATGGATCAACAGCCATCATTTCCATGGCGCTTAATTGTTCACCTGCTTTCATTAACCCAATTTCAGCCGTTAATGATGTACCTGCGCGACCTGCAAACAACAATGCTGTTACCACAGGACCCAATTCTCTCGTTAATGAAAGAGCCACTAATAATCCAAGCGCTTGTTCTGAACCATAACGATTTAAGGTGTAATAGCCTTGCAAACCTAAAACAAAACCTACAAAAAGACCCGAAACAGCAATAATCACAAAAGAGTAATTGCCAACAAAGTGAACCTGATCGGTCACCAATCGCGCACGCTTTAATAAAGATGCTGAGCGGTGCATGATCGTTAAGAACATACGCGTGGCGTAACCTAGACCGACTAAATTTCCACGCACAAAAGCGCCTAGCCATGCCAATGTATTTATCACTAGATTCATACACGGCCTCCAAAGTCTTCTGTTAAGGAAGCGCCTGGATAATGGAAAGGCACTGGACCATCTGGATTAGCAGAAATAAACTGTTTTACAAATGGATCTGTTGAAGCCTCTAGATCAGCAGGAGACCCTTCTGCAGCAATCTTGCCATTCGCGATGAAATAAACATAATCAGCAATTTCAAATGTTTCAGGAATGTCATGCGTTACCAAAATACTCGTGGCGCCCAAAGCTTGATTCATATCTTTAATCAATCTTGCTGTAATACCTAATGAAATAGGATCCAATCCAGCAAAAGGCTCGTCATACATAATTAATGGTGGATCTAAGGCAACCGCTCTCGCTAGAGCCACTCGTCTTGCCATACCACCTGAGATTTGCGATGGCATTAAATCTCTAGCGCCACGCAAACCAACTGCATTGAGCTTCATGAGAACCAAATCGCGCAATATTTCTTCTGAAAGATGTGTGTGTTCTCTTAATGGAAATGCCACATTTTCAAAAACACTCATATCAGTAAAAAGTGCGCCAAACTGAAACAACATACCCATGCGACGGCGAATAGCCATCAACTCTTGGGTATTCATAGCACCTATATCTTGCCCATCAAAAAGAACCTGCCCTTTTTGAGCACTGACTTGGCCACCGATTAAACGCAGCACAGTCGTTTTGCCACAACCAGAGCCTCCCATGACTGCGACCACTTTACCTCTTGGAAACTCCATATTCAAACCAGACAAAATCGTACGCTCGCCAGGAGCATACGCAAAGTCAACGTTTTTAAGAGAGACGAGAGATGAAGATTGAGCCATGTCTTTAAATGAACCTGCCACTATGTTTTCAATTGAACTCATAGTGGCAGTGTATCAATGTCTAGCATTTAGAGGGAATTAGCGAGGTAATACGCTGCTACCCATTAAGAACTCATCAACAGCACGCGCACATTGACGACCCTCTCGAATCGCCCACACAACCAAAGATTGGCCGCGACGCATGTCACCCGCAGCAAATACTTTAGAAACATTGGTGTAATAAGCCTTATTACCTTCTGTGCTTGCTTTTGCATTACCGCGATTATCTTTTTCAACGCCAAATGCATCTAATACTTGTTGCGCAGGAGAAACGAAGCCCATCGCTAAAAGTACGAGATCAGCCTTCATTTCAAATTCGCTACCAGCAATCTCTTGCATCTTGCCGTCTTTCCACTCTAGACGAACGGCAATTAGTTTTTCAACCTTACCGTTTTTACCTTCAAAACGTTTGGTTGCAACAGACCAATCACGCTCGCAACCTTCATCGTGTGAAGTAGATGTACGTAATTTTGTTGGCCAATATGGCCATACCAATGGTTTGTTTTCTTGTTCTGGAGGTTGAGGCATTAACTCAAATTGAGCCACTGATGCTGCGCCGTGACGATTAGACGTACCCACACAGTCTGAACCTGTATCACCACCACCAATGACTACAACATGTTTGCCATCGGCACGAATTTCATTTTTTTGATCGCCTGCAACTTCTTTATTTTGAGGAATCAAAAACTCTAATGCGTAGTGAACACCACTCAACTCGCGACCTGGAACTGGTAGGTCACGTGGCTGCTCTGCACCGCCAGTAATGACTACTGCATCAAAATCTTTTTGAAGTTGATCAGGAGTGACAGTTTTCTTAGAGTAATTCTTAATTTGTGGATCAAGCGCATCTTTACCAACAAACACACCCGTTTCAAATTTAACGCCTTCAGCTTTCATTTGCTCTACGCGACGATCAATTAAACCCTTCTCCATTTTGAAGTCAGGAATACCGTAACGAAGCAAACCACCAACGCGGTCATTTTTTTCAAATAAAGTGACATCATGACCAGCACGCGCCAATTGCTGTGCTGCTGCCATACCAGCAGGACCTGCGCCAACAATCGCCACTTTCTTACCAGTTTTCTTGCTTGGCACTTGTGGCTTAACCCAACCATTGGTCCAAGCTTTATCAATAATGGCATGCTCAATTGATTTGATACCAACAGGTAACTCATGGATACCTAGAGTACAGGCAGCCTCACAAGGCGCTGGACAAATACGGCCTGTAAATTCAGGGAAGTTGTTAGTTGAATGCAATACCTCCATCGCTTGCTGCCAATCTTGGTTATAAACCAAGTCATTAAAGTCAGGAATGATGTTATTAACAGGACATCCGTTATTACAGAATGGAATGCCACAATCCATACAACGCGCACCTTGAATCTTGGCTTCGTCATCGGTTAAAGCCATCACAAACTCTTTGTAATGCTTTACACGTTTTTTAGGGTCCTCATAATGCTCGCTGAGGCGCTCATATTCCATGAATCCAGTAACCTTACCCATAGCTAATCCTTTATTCTTTTTACCTATATGTTTTAAACAGAAGCGGCTTGTTTGCTACCTTGAGATTTCTCCCAAAGTTCACCCAAAGCTCGTCTGTATTCAGTAGGGAATACTTTGACAAAACGTGTACGCGATTGATCCCAATTCGCCAATATTGCTTTTGCACGTTCTGAACCAGTGTGTTTGAAATGACGCTCAACTAAGTTCTTCAAAATGACTTCGTCGGCTAAGCGCTCACCACCTTCTTTAACATTCACTGGTGCATGCCATTCAGACTTAGGTAACTTAGCTTGTTGATCAGCTTGTGAAAGCACCGGCTCTAAAGTTGCCATAGTTGTATTGCAACGTTTGGCAAATAAACCATCTTCGTCATATACATAAGCAATACCACCGCTCATACCAGCAGCGAAGTTACGGCCAGTTAAACCAAGCGCAACCACTGTGCCACCCGTCATGTACTCACAACCATGGTCACCCGTGCCTTCAACAACAGCAATAGCACCTGAGTTACGCACAGCAAAACGCTCACCAGCCACACCATTAAAGAATGCTTCACCAGTAATCGCACCGTAAAGAACGGTATTACCAACAATAATGTTTTGCGCTGTGTCGCCACGGAACTCATGTGGAGCACGAACAATCACACGACCACCAGAAAGACCCTTACCAACATAGTCATTACCGTCGCCAACTAGGTCCATCGTTACACCGTGCGCCAAGAAAGCGCCAAAGCTCTGACCAGCTGTACCGTTTAATTGAATATGAATCGTATCTTCAGGCAAACCTTCATGACCATAACGTTTAGCTACTTCACCAGACAACATGGCACCAGCAGTACGGTTCACGTTTTTAATTGGTTGAATAAACGATACGCGCTCACCTTTTTCAAGAGCCACTTTTGATTTTTCAATCAATGTGTGATCAAGTGCTGTGGCCAAACCGTGGTCTTGTGTTTCAACTTGGAAACGAGGAACACTCGCTTCAACAGCAGGTGCTTGGAAGATCTTCGTGAAATCTAAGCCACGAGCTTTCCAATGCTCAATGCTCTTCTTCGTATCCAAGAACTCTGTTTTACCAATTAACTCATCAAATGTTCTGATACCTAATTGAGCCATGATCTCGCGCGCTTCTTCAGCGATAAAGAAGAAGAAGTTCACAACATGTTCTGGCTTGCCAGAGAATTTCTTACGCAATTCTGGGTCTTGTGTCGCAACGCCAACTGGACATGTATTGAGATGACACTTACGCATCATGATGCAACCCTCAACAACCAATGGTGCAGTTGCAAAACCAAACTCATCGGCGCCCAATAAAGCACCAATCACCACGTCACGACCAGTTTTCATTTGGCCGTCAGCCTGAACACGGATACGGCTACGCAAGCCATTAAGCACCAATGTTTGCTGCGTTTCAGCAAGACCTAATTCCCATGGGCTACCTGCATGCTTAATAGATGACAAAGGAGAAGCTCCTGTACCACCGTCATGACCAGCAATCACTACGTGATCAGCTTTTGCCTTAGCAACACCAGCAGCCACTGTACCCACACCCACTTCAGATACCAACTTCACTGAGATGTCTGCTTGGCTATTCACGTTCTTCAAGTCGTGAATCAATTGTGCCAAATCTTCAATGGAATAAATATCGTGATGCGGAGGAGGAGAAATGAGACCCACGCCTGGCACGGAATAACGCAATTTGCCGATGTAATCCGATACTTTAGAGCCTGGTAATTGACCACCTTCACCTGGCTTAGCACCTTGAGCCATCTTGATCTGAATTTGATCAGCTGATGTTAAATATTCAGCTGTCACACCAAAACGACCAGAAGCTACTTGTTTAATCTTAGAACGTAATGAATCACCTTCATTCAAAGGAATATTGGCTTGAATAATATCTTCACCAATAATGCTAGAAAGTGTTTCACCCTTCTTGATTGCGATACCTTTTAACTCATTGCGATAACGCTTGTTATCTTCACCACCTTCACCTGTATTAGATTTACCACCAATACGGTTCATGGCAATAGCTAAAGTAGCATGCGCTTCTGTTGAAATGGAACCCAAAGACATCGCACCTGTTGCAAAACGCTTCACGATTTCTTTTGCTGGCTCTACTTCATCCAATGGAATTGCTTTGCTTGGATCAATCTTGAACTCAAACAAACCACGCAAAGTCATATGACGCTTACTTTGGTCATTAATGATATTGGCGTACTCTTTATAAGTTTGGTAACCGCCTTTTTCTGGACCTTGGCGTGTTGAATGTTGCAACTTCGCAATGGAATCCGGTGTCCACATATGGTCTTCACCACGGATACGGAATGCATACTCACCACCAGCATCCAACATATTAGTTAATGTTGGATCAGCGCCAAATGCCAAGCTATGAATCTTCAATGCTTCTTCAGCAACCTCAAATACACCAATACCACCCACATTAGATGCAGTGCCTTTGAAATATTTATCAATTAAATCTTTTGATAAACCAATTGCTTCAAAAATCTGAGCGCCTGTATAAGACATATAGGTAGAGATACCCATCTTAGACATCACTTTTTGTAGACCCTTACCAACCGCTTTAGTAAAGTTCTTTACTACTTTCTCAGCAGATAAATCACCACTTAAGCCTTTAGCCATATCAACTAAAGTTTCCATAGCTAGGTACGGATGAACAGCTTCAGCGCCATAACCAGCTAACAATGCAAAGTGATGTGTCTCGCGTGCGCTACCAGTTTCAACCACCAAACCAGTACTTGTACGCAAACCTTTTTCAACTAAATGTTGGTGAATAGCTGAAGTTGCCAATAACGCTGGAATAGCCACATGATCAGCAGCTACTTTGCGGTCGCTCACAATCAAAATGTTGTAACCAGACTTAACCGCATCAACAGCTTCAGCACATAATGAAGCTAAACGAGCTTCAACACCTTCTTTACCCCATACAGCTGGGTAGCAAATATCTAATTCATATGAACGGAACTTGCCGCCGGTGTAATGCTCAATATGACGAATCTTAGCAATATCATCAAAATCTAGAACTGGCTGAGCCACTTCTAAACGCATAGGTGGGTTAATGTTATTTGTATCTAATAAATTAGGCTTTGGACCGATAAAAGATACCAAAGACATCACCATGTTTTCGCGAATCGGATCGATTGGCGGGTTAGTTACCTGAGCAAATAATTGCTTAAAGTAGTTGTAAAGCGTTTTGTTCTTATTAGACAAAACAGCCAATGGGCTGTCGTTACCCATCGAACCAATGGCCTCTTCACCTGATTGAGCCATTGGCGCCATCAAGAATTTCAAATCTTCTTGTGTGTAACCAAATGCTTGTTGGCGATCTAAAAGACCTACTGTTGACTTTGATTTTGCTGCTTCAGCTGTTACATCTGCAGAGCTAACATCAATCTCATCTAACTTAATACGAACTGCATCAATCCAGCTCTTATATGGTTTTGCCTTGGCAAGCGCATCTTTTAATTCAACGTCATCAATAATGCGGCCTTGTTCCATATCGATCAAGAACATCTTGCCTGGTTGCAAACGCCATTTTTTAACAATCTTATTCTCAGGGAAAGTTAAAACACCCGCTTCAGATGCCATGATGACTAAATCATCATCTGTCACGTAATAGCGAGCTGGACGTAAACCGTTACGGTCTAAGGTTGCACCGATTTGACGACCATCTGTAAAGGCAATCGCTGCTGGGCCATCCCATGGCTCCATCATCGCTGCGTGGTATTCATAGAAAGCACGGCGATTGTCATCCATTAATGTATGTTGTTCCCAAGCTTCAGGAATCATCATCATCATAGCGTGAGCCATTGGATAACCTGCCATCACCAATAACTCTAAACAGTTATCGAAACTAGCTGTATCTGACTGACCTGGATAAATTAAAGGCCATAATTTTTGTAAATCATCACCTAATACTGGTGAACTAATGGCGCCTGTACGGGCATTAATCCAGTTAACGTTACCTTTAACCGTATTGATCTCACCGTTATGAGCAATCATGCGGTATGGGTGAGCTAATTCCCACGCAGGGAATGTATTAGTTGAGAAACGTTGGTGAACTAGAGCCAAGGCAGATACAACACGTGAATCTTTAAGATCTTCGTAGTAAGCGCCAACTTGATTCGCTAACAATAAACCTTTGTAAACCACGGTTCTTGCTGACATAGATGTCACAAAATATTCTTGACCGTGCTGAAGCTGTAATGCTTGAATTGCATGGCTACCTGTTTTGCGAATCACATATAACTTACGCTCTAGAGCATCCGTTGTCATGATGTCACGACCACGACCAATGAAAATCTGACGAATTACTGGCTCTGTTTTGCGTACGGTTGGTGACATAGGCATATTGGCATCAACAGGCACATCTCTCCAACCCAATACAACTTGACCCTCAATACGTACGGTTCTCTCTAACTCTTGCTCACATGCCAGGCGTGATGCACACTCTTTTGGCATAAATACCATACCAACACCATATTCGCCGGCTGGAGGCAAAGTCACACCTTGCTTGGCCATTTCTTCACGATAAAACTGGTCAGGTATCTGAATCAAAATACCAGCACCGTCACCCATTAAAGGATCGGCACCCACCGCACCGCGGTGATCGATGTTCTCAAGAATCTTTAAACCTTGAGTAACGATGTCATGGCTCTTTTTACCCTTGATGTGCGCAACAAAACCCACACCACAGGCATCATGTTCATTAATTGGGTCATATAGACCTTGCGCTGCTGGGCGCAATGAAGGCGAAGTATTCACGGAAAATTCCCTAGGTAAGTAATCGCTAACCTCTGCAAGCAGAGACAACTTTCCCCAAAAGTTTTGGGGTTTCTAAGCACTATAGGGGATTACCCGTGTAGATGCAATATAAAATAATAGGTGTCTGTCCCCAATTTAATTAAGCTTCATTTTTGGATATCAATAATTAGGGACAGAGTTAAAAGAAACAGTAAATTCTACGCACCAATATATAGCAAGACAAATGCCTAAACCTCTCTTTTAAGCGGTCTGCCTGGTGTTCTTTTGGCAACTGGACGGGCAACTTTTGTAGCAATTTGCTTTAAAAAAGATGTACTTCCAAGCGGCCAACCTTTTAGTAAGTGACTGCTCACTGTTTCTATTTGGTCTTTATTAAATGAATCTAATACCAACCTCTGCCACTCTGACTGTCGCTCAAAAGGGGTATTACCTAAAGCCCAATACAAGGAGTGATCTGATAACCAAGAAACAGTCTCAGCCCCAATATGATGAGAGTAACTTGACCATAGCCAATCTTCAGGTTTTTGAACTAAACCCGCTCGAACTGGATTTGATTCAATAAATTTCTGCGTCATCAAAAAGAAAGACTCTGGCTCCAAAAGACAAGACTTGAACCTGCCCTCCCAAATCGTGCCAGTTCTTTGATGATTATGGTTAAACAGTTGAGCATATCTTCGACCGACTGATTGCATCGTTCTAGCGACACTTAACTCATTTTTAGGGGTCGCCAATATATGCACATGATTAGGCATCAGGACATAGGCATGAATCAACAACTCATATTCACGCGCGGCATCCCTTAACCACTCAAGGTAAGAGCGCTTTTCTGCATCGTCAAAGAAGATTGATTGACGATTATTGCCGCACACCATGATGTGTATCGGATATCCAGATAGAACTAAACGCGGTAAACGAGCCATAGTTGGATTCTATAACTGTAGAGAACTAAATACCTAGCTTGTCTATTTCCCGGTGGACAACTAGCTTATTTTTTTAAATTCCTTTGCCGCATAACGATCAGTCATGCCAGCAATATAGTGAGCGATGCGCCGCTCTAAAGAATCTTCAACACGAAACCCTTCAGGCAATGTTTCAGGATGAGCGTGATAGTGGTTAAAAAGATCTTTAACCATGCTAGCCGCCTCTTGGGTCATCTCAGTGACTTTAGGGTGGCGATATAGGTTTTTAAATAAGAAACGCTTCATTTCCGTTGCCTGGGATCTGACCTCTTCCGAGAAACCTACTAAAGCGGGCATGTTTTTCACATCATCCGCACTCTTAGGCTGATGCTCTTTAAGTCTTCTTTGCGTCTCTCTAACCAAATCATCTACCAATACATGAATAATGCGCCTAACTACTTCATGTACTAAGCGGCGGCCATGTAGCTCAGGATACAACTGAGTCACTTGATTTCTTTGAGTTCGCCACAGGGCCACTTCATCCATTTGCTCAACAGTGAGCAACCCAGAACGAATACCGTCATCAATATCATGATTGTTATAAGCAATTTCATCAGCAAAATTAGCGAGCTGGGCTTCCATACTTGGTTGCTTACCCAAAAGAAATCTCTCACCCAATAAACCTAACTGTTCAGCATTCTTCTTAGAACAATGCTTCAAGATACCTTCACGAGTCTCAAAAGACAGATTCAGTCCATTCCACTGGGCATAACGTTCTTCTAAGAAATCAACTACCCAAAGACTTTGAAGATTATGCTCAAACCCACCATAAGGCTTCATACACTCATTCAATGCATCTTGGCCAGCGTGCCCAAAAGGCGTATGCCCCAAATCATGCGCCAAAGAAATTGCCTCAACTAAATCCTCATTTAATGACAATCTTCTTGCAACCGCACGAGCAATCTGAGCAACCTCAAGGCTATGCGTTAGACGAGTACGAAAATGATCGCCTTCGTGATTTAAGAAAACTTGTGTTTTATATTCCAGACGACGAAATGCCGTTGAATGAATAATGCGATCCCTATCTCGCTGAAAAGGACTGCGTCCTGATTGAGTAGGCTCAGCTGGCTCGGCATGAAGGCGCCCCAATGATGTTTCAGGATTGGCCGCGTAGCTTGCTAAGCTCATTGACTATTCTTTAGGCCGCGCCAGTTGCGCGTAATGTCTGTGCAACCAACTCATTATCAACAGCTGAAATCTTAGATTTTCCCAATCCATCCAAAAGAATGTAACGAATCTCGCCACCCTCAGCTTTTTTATCAATCGCCATTAATTCCATATATCGATCAATACCGAATTTAGGAGGCTGTGTTGGTAGATGTAATCGATCAATGATGTTAGTTAATTTCTGTACATCTTCTACTTTTAATAAACCTAAACGCGCAGATAAATCAGCTGCCAACACCATGCCACAACCAACCGCTTCACCATGCAACCATTGCCCATACCCCATGCCAGATTCAATGGCATGACCGAATGTATGCCCAAAATTAAGGATGGCACGCAAACCACCTTCGCGCTCATCTTTGGCCACAACACTAGATTTAATCTCACAAGATCGCTCAACAGCATGCTCCATAGCCGCAAGATCACAGGCATTTAACGCATCAATGTTGTTTTCAATCCAAGACAAAAATTCGGCATCAAAGATAGCGCCATGCTTAATCACTTCAGCTAAACCAGCTGCTAATTCTTTAGGGGGCAAAGTTTTTAATGTTGCCAGATCAGCAATGACCGCTGCCGGTTGGTAAAACGCACCCACCATATTCTTACCTAAAGGATGATTAATGCCTGTCTTACCACCAACCGATGAATCTACTTGAGACAATAAAGTAGTTGGCACTTGGATAAAACGAATACCGCGCATATAACAAGCTGCAGCAAAGCCCGTCATATCGCCAATCACTCCACCCCCCAAAGCAATCAATGTGGCTTTACGATCAGCACCACTTTCTAATAAGCCATCAAATATTTTTTGTAGAGTTTCCCAAGTTTTATACGCTTCACCATCAGGCAAGACAATCAAACGAACTTTTTGACCTAGGCTCTCTAAAGTTTTAACAACCGTATCAGCGTATAACTTTGCCACTGTTTCATTCGTGACAACAGCTGAAAAATTACCCTTCAAATGTTTTTTATATAAATCCGCTTGGCCAATTAAATTAGATCCAATATGTATTGGATAACTACGATCGCCTAAATCTAATTGAAGTGTATTCATGTGGATAGTTCAAATTGCATCATCAAAGTGTTGACCAACTGAGCTACGCTAGGTTTCCCAGTATCAATCACATGGTGCGCAGCCTCTCTATATAAAGGATCTCGAATAGCATATAGCTTTTCAAGCGTCCCTTTAGGATCATTGTTATTAAGAAGCGGGCGGCCTTTGTCATTGCGGGTTCTTAGCCACAACTCATGAGGATTGGCACGAAGATAAAAAACCGTACCCCGTTCTTTTAAATTTTTTCTATTCTCAGGCAAAAGCACGGCACCGCCACCGGTAGCTAGCACCAAATTCTTTTCTTTGGTTAGATCGTCAATCACCTGTGCTTCACGTTTACGGAAACCATCTTCTCCCTCCATCTCAAAGATGACGGGAATAGGCACCCCACAACGTTTCTCTATCTCAATATCGGTATCGACAAATTTTCGATTCAGTCTTTTGGCAAGCAAACGCCCTACGGTCGTTTTACCCGCACCCATAACACCAACTAAAAAGATATTTTCTGGAATTCCGTTCACAAACAAGATTTTACTGAGGCTTTTGGCTAGAAACCAAAGTTGGCGTTAAAAAAATTAATAATTCTGTCTTATCTTTAAATTTAGCCTCCTGCTTAAAAAGAGCTCCCAAAATTGGAATTTCCCCTAAAAATGGGACCTTAGTACTGTCTTTTCGGTCTGCTTCCTGAAAAATGCCCCCTAAAACAACGGTTCCACCACTCTCTACCAGCACTTGGGTCTTTACATGCTTGGTATCAATAGCAAATCCCTGCTCTGTCTTTAAGCCAACACTATCTTTATTAATATCAACATCTAGAACAATCAAGTCCTGTTTTTGTATGCGCGGCCTTACCTCTAATCGTAGATTGGCTTTTCTAAACTGAACCTTAGTCGCCCCACTACCTGCTGAGGACTGGTATGGCAACTCAGTTCCCTGCTCAATTAATGCCTGACTATTGTCTGCGGCCAATACGCGTGGGTTCGACACGATTTGACCTAAACCATTCGACTCCAAAGCCGATAGCTCTATATTGAGAGCTTCAGCAGCCTGCTTTCCCACCAATCCTATGGCCCCTGTGGCAGCCTCAAACCCACTCAAACCAGACGCTGGCAAATGAGATGTCATTTGACTGCCTTTAGTTTGATAACCAAGCTTAGCGCCTAAGTTTTGTGCGAATCTGCGCTCCGCTTCAACTATCTTTGCCTCAATCAAGACTTGTTTCAACACTAAAGAGCTTTGCTCGATTTTTTCAGCTTGCTGACCTCTCTCCATCTGGCGCCTTTCATGAGCCATCAACTCTTCATAAGGCCCCACCCATAAAACAGAGCCTGTTCTTTTGGCCATCAAAGATCTGCTAGCCAAAATGGTATCGAGCACCTCCTGCCAAGGGGCTTGTTTAATATGGATACTCATCTTGCCAAACACCTTCTCACTCATAACAAGATTTAAGCCCTTCATATCGGCCATGATTTGCAATAACTGTCTTAATGGAATGGAGACGAAATCTAAAGAAATCGGCGCACCACTTTGCTCTCGCTGATTAGATGAGAGAGTTTGATGAGCAAAAGCTATTGGCGAAGTGAGACAGAACAACATTCCAGTAACGATGCTTCGTCTATTCATGAGATGGCTCTTTATAAATAGTAGCTCGTTGACCAGTTATTGACTCCAAAACTAGGTAATTTTCAAAAATTTGACCAAGCTTCCACTCTTGATCAACCATTTGCTGGTGAGCAAACAAAACACTGCCTTGATCTGTTTCTATTAAAGCTTTTTGCTGATCCCCAAACTTAAATAGCCCCATATATTTAAGATGATCTGGAGAATCTAGCACTTCACTAAGCTGCGCATTTTCATAAGCAGTCGCAGAAGCTAGGTACTTTTCCTCTATGGCGTCATGCATAGAACTTTGCAACTTCTTCAATTGCCCCTGAATAACAAGCATTTCTTGCTTAAAAGTTTGTTGATACATGGCCATCTCAACCGTTGCATATATCAATATTGCAAAAATCAAAAAACTCATCAAAATGCTAGCAACTTGAATATTATTTAATATCGCTTTGAAAGAGGTTTGCCAAGGTGGCAATTGAGAGGATTGAGGTTGGTGTTGATGGTGGGGGTGAGCCATATCAGGCACATCCGCCATACCTGCATCATATATTTCTGGATGAATTAATCTTTTAAACATCTAGCCATTGTGCAAAGATTTACCCATCAAGAAAATCAGGTAAATAAGATTCTTTTGTAAGATTTTTCTGATTTTTAAGTAGGGTCATTTCAGGTTAAATTTCAAGAGATTTTCTATAAAGCTGTATCTATAATTGGCACATGAACCAACCAAGACAACCGGTAAGACCTCCTTCTCGCTTAAGCGGCAACAATCAACAGCGCAGACAAACCAAAGATTGGCGCGAGCATTTTGTGCGCTGGGGAATTTTCTTAGGCAGTGCCGGATTAATCTTGATCGGCCTAGTGATTGCTTATGCACTCATCATTGCCAGACCCAATCTACCTGATTTAGAAACTATTACCGATTACAAACCCAAAGTACCATTAAGAATCTATACCGCAGATAACGCACTTATTGGCGAATTTGGTGAAGAGCGCCGCAACTTGGTTGCTTTTAAAGATATGCCCGACTACTTAAAGAATGCAGTCGTCGCTATTGAAGATGAGCGCTTCTATGAACATGGTGGGGTGGACTACTGGGGAGTTCTTCGTGCAACACTAGCCAACTTGCGCGGCAATTTATCACAAGGCGCATCAACCATCACGATGCAAGTAGCAAGAAACTTTTTCTTAAGCAACGAGAAATCATTTAGTCGAAAAATTTACGAAGTATTGTTAGCTTGGAAAATTGAATCCAACTTATCAAAAGATAAGATTTTGGAACTTTATATGAACCAAATTTATTTGGGACAACGCTCTTATGGCTTTGCAAGCGCTGCGCAAATTTACTTTGGCAAAGATGTTAGAGAGATTTCAATTGCTGAAGCGGCCATGCTAGCAGGCCTACCGAAAGCACCTTCAGCATATAACCCAGTCGTTAACTATCGCCGCGCAAAAATTCGTCAGGAATATATTCTTCAAAGAATGCGTGATTTACACATGATTTCACCAGCGCAATATGAAACAGCGTTAGCGGAAACTTTGCAGGTCAGAGGTGTTGGTAAAGAGTTTCCGACTAAAGCTGATTATGTGTCTGAAATGGTGCGTCAGTTACTCATTGGCGAATATGGCGATAGCATTTACACGCAAGGAATGACCGTTATCACGACGCTTCGTAAAGCTGAGCAAGAAGCTGCTTATGCTGCCGTTAGAAAAGGCATCATGGATTACGAAATGCGCCATAAATATCGTGGACCTGAAGGCTACATTAAATTACCCGAAGGCAATGTTGAGAGACAACGCGCAATCGATGATGCTTTAAGTGATCACTCTAGTAGCGATGACTTATTAGCTGGTGTTGTTATCGATGCCGACCCCAAGCAAATTCGTGCTGTGATTGCGACCGGTGATTTAGTCACCATCCGCGGGGAAGATCTAAAACTAGGTGCTGTTGCGCTTTCTGATAAAGCTCAACCCAAACAGCAAATTAGACCTGGCGCCATCATTCGGGTCATTCCTGTTGATGGTAGGTGGGCACTAGCCCAAATGCCTCAAGTAGAAGCAGCATTTATTGCTTTAGATACACATGACGGCGCCATCAGAGCCTTAGTAGGTGGATTTGACCATGCAAAAAATCAATTCAACCATGTATCTCAGGCGCAACGTCAGCCAGGTTCTTCATTTAAGCCATTTATTTATGCAGCCGCCCTTGAAAAAGGCATCATGCCCAATACGCTTATTAATGATGCGCCCCTATCGATTAGTGGCCTAGAAACTGGCGGGCAAATGTGGGAACCAAAAAACTACGACGGCAAATTTGAAGGCTATATGAGAATGCGCACTGCATTAGCCAAATCAAAGAACTTAGTTTCAGTCAGAGTCATTAGAAAAATTGGCGCCCGTTATGCGCAAGACTACATCCAGCGCTTTGGCTTTGAAGCAGAGAAACACCCGCCTTATTTAACAATGGCTCTAGGTGCCGGCTCTGTAACACCGCTACAGTTAGCAACTGGCTATGGCGTTTTTGCCAATGGCGGCTATCGAGTAGATCCTTATTTAATTAGCAAAGTGATTGATGCTAAAGGGAATGTTTTGTTTGAGGCTACACCAACGATGGCTGGCGATAGCAATCTGAAAGTTTTAGACCCAAGAACAGCCTTTGTCATGGATAGCTTATTACAAGAAGTGACGAAAACAGGTACAGCTGCATCAGCTAGAGTAGCACTCGCCAGAAGCGATATCGCTGGTAAAACCGGCACCACAAATGAATCCATGGATGCTTGGTTTGCAGGCTACCACCCAAGTGTTGTTGCGGTGGCATGGATTGGTTTTGATAAACCGAAGAGTTTGGGTGATCGCGAAACGGGCGGTGGCCTAGCACTCCCTATGTGGATTCGTTATATGAAAACTGCATTAAATGGGGTTCCTGAAGCTGAGCGTAAAGTTCCTCCAGGGGTATCGCAACAAGATGGTGACTGGATTATTCCTGAGTTCATTCCCACCTTTGGGCGTATTCAAACGCTAGATTAACTGCTAATAGCCATTCAGATTACTTAAAGTTGAATTAATTACGCGCAAAGACCACCTTTAGTGGGGTCTTTGCTTGCTGACTAGCTAGCCGGCTAATCTCAGCAAATAATTCGGCACCAGTTTTAGTGTCTATCCATAAGGGATTAGCTAGCGTGCCCGCCCAACGATAATGAAACCCACCCTCTTTAGCAGCCACCCAAATCTCCTGCAAAGGAGCTTGAGTGTTTACAACAATAACGCTTTTATCCTCAAACTGTATGTTGACGACATTACCTCCTTGGCGAGCAATATCTAAATCTAGATCAGTCGCTTGAAAAGCCTCTTCTAAAGAAGCCTCAATTGAACGCAAAGTTTTCTCTGCAACAGAATAAAATGTTGCATCAGTGAGTGCTTCAACCTCTTGGTTCGCCATATGAATCTTTTCGTTGTTTGCCATGCTATAGTCGGTAATCAATTATTAAACTAACAAATATGCGTTTTATTGTAGCTAGGACTTTCATTTTGTGTGCGGCATTATCCCTACTAGGATGCGGGGTACGTGGTCCCTTGACCCTGCCTAACGTACCACCTCCACCCAATCCGCCAGAAAAAGCCGAGCCGATGGAGAAACAATGGCCGCCAGCTAAGGAACAAAAATGAGCTTGATCCCTGTATTAAATGGCTTTTCTGAAAAAAATAATGTTTGGCACGCTGAAGGAGTGGCGTTAGATCAAATTGCGAAACAATTTGGAACACCAACTTACGTTTACAGCAAAAAAGCACTAAGTGATGCATTCAATGCCTATGAAGCCGCTTGCAAAAAACCGAACGGTGAGCGTCGGGCTCGTGTTCACTATGCCATGAAAGCCAATAGCAATTTAGCGATTCTCAATCTTTTTGCAAGATTAGGCGCTGGCTTTGATATTGTGAGCGCTGGCGAATTAGCTAGAGTATTAGCCGCAGGTGGCCTTGCCAATCAAGTGGTCTTCTCTGGCGTTGGCAAGAGCAAACAAGAGATGGTGGCCGCATTAAAGGCGGGCGTTAAATGTTTTAACCTTGAATCGATCCCTGAATTAACCCGTTTAAATGAAGTAGCTTCTGAACTTGGTGTTGTGGCCCCCATTTCTTTACGAGTTAACCCAGACGTAGATCCTAAAACTCACCCTTATATTTCCACCGGCCTTAAGGGAAACAAATTTGGTATTGCCTACGATGACGTTCTAAAAACGTATCAAGAAGCAGCAAAAATGAGTTCATGCAAAATTGTGGGCATCGATTGTCATATCGGCTCACAAATTACTGAAATGAGCCCGTACTTAGATGCATTAGATCGCGTCTTAGATCTCATCAAAGCGCTTGAGAGCGCTGGTATCAATATTCACCACTTAGATATTGGTGGCGGACTTGGAATCAGCTACACCGATGAAACACCACCGGCTATTACTGATTTTGCTAATGCCCTACTTAACCATATCGAACAAAAAGGTTATGGTCATTTAGAGGTTTTATTTGAACCTGGTAGATCTCTAGTTGGTAATGCAGGTCTGCTATTAACCACCATTGAATATCTTAAGCCTGGTGAAACAAAGAATTTTTGTATTGTTGATGCGGCCATGAATGATTTGATGCGCCCAGCTATGTATGAGGCCTATCACGCAATAGTCCCAGTAAAAACTGATACGCCTACAACATCTCTCACTTATGATATCGTTGGCCCCATCTGCGAATCAGGAGACTGGTTAGGTAGAGATAGAGAGTTGGCAGTTCAACCCGGGGATCAACTAGCGATCTTATCTGCAGGCGCTTATGGCTTTACGATGAGCTCAAACTACAACACACGTGGCAGAGCAGCAGAAGTAATGGTTGATGGTTCACAAGTTCATTTGATTCGTGAACGAGAAACTATCGAAAGCTTATTTGCTAATGAAAGATTACTACCTTAAATTACTGCCTTAATTAAGGCCTTAATGAAAAATGCCGTAACGATTAAGTTACGGCATTTATTTTTTAATCAATCAGTTTGTTTGATTAGAGCGTCCCGTAACTATGCAGGCCTGACAAAAACATATTCACGCCCAAGAAAGCAAAGCTAGTCACTAACAAACCAACTAATGCCCACCAAGCAGCTACAACACCTCGCAAGCCTTTCATTAAGCGCATATGCAACCAAGCAGCGTAATTTAACCAAACAATCAAGGCCCAAGTTTCTTTAGGGTCCCAACTCCAGTAACCACCCCAAGCATCAGCAGCCCACAACGCACCTAGAATCGTAGCAATCGTAAAGAAGGCAAAGCCCACAGCAATCGCCTTGTACATTACATCGTCCAGCAACTCCAAACTAGGCAGACGGTCCGCTAAGATATTTTTTTGTTTCATTAAATAGGCGATAGCGATCATTGCAGCTAATGCAAATGTGCCATAACCAATGAAGTTAGCTGGCACATGAATTTTCATCCACCAACTTTGCAATGCTGGCACTAATGGTTGAATTTGATGAGCCCCTCTAACGATGCTATACCAAAGCATAAAACCAACAGCGGCCACAATAATCCACAAAACAAAAGCGCCCAATACCAAGGATTGGTAACGCGCCTCATAGTACAAATGGAATACGGCGGTAATTAGCGCAAAAAGAATAAATACCTCATATAAGTTTGAGATAGGAATATGTCCAATATCTGCGCCTAATAAATAAGACTCATACCAACGAACCAACATACCCGTCAAACCAATGAGTACGGCAGCCCAAGATAATTTAGAAGCCGTTGACCCTAAAGCTTGAGCTCTTAACGCAAATGCCAAGCTATAAAATAGGGTACTTAAACAAAATAAGACACTCATCCATAAAATGGCTGACTGACTAGAGAGCATGTACTTTAAGAAAAAAGCCTGCTCTGCTCTGGCCAAAGACCCACCTTCTGGTGTCTGGTAAAAATAAATGGCGACAAGCGCCAAACTAGCAGCGCCAATCATCAAGTTCCTAATAGGCGCCCAGCCCCAAGCTAAAGCAGATAAAACGGGTACAGCTGCAAATAAGATAGCTTGTTCGTAACCATCCATATAGGCTGAAAATTTCATTTCAGCAAAAATTGCTGCGCCTAACAAGGCACACGCGAATAAATAGTCCAGCCATCCCAAACCACTAAAGATTGAAACAATCATTCTTTTTAGTGTTTGAGACCAGCCGCCCTGTGTTGTACTTAAATAGTCTGTGCTCATTCTTTAAAATCTTTCTGATACTTATTGAATTCTCTCTCAAAATCCAAAGTTTTGCGCGATGTCGACATCGCAAATAACTGCTTACCATTGGCTAAGCTACGTACCCATATTCTGCGCTCTGGCAAATAGAACATGGCAAAAATACCCAAAGTTAATAATAAGCAACCCAAATAAACCATGCTCTTCCCAGGGGATTTAGTTACTTGGAAAACGCTAGCCTTTACCTCAGTGAAATCTTCTAACTCGAAAGTCAGTGGTGCAGGGTAAAAATTGGCATCTGATAATGCAGAAGTAGCCATCTGAATAAATCTCTGACTTGCTTCATCTTCTTTAGCAACTGGCAGGCCTAATTTCAAACGAGCCTCTTGCCATAATTCCCAAACAACGCCATTGAGAACTTTAAGAATGACTTCTGTTGCCTTTTGCTGTTCTGCTTGAGGAACTGCTGCATCAATAAATCCACCTAAAGCAGCAAATCCGCCAGGCGTAACTCCCGATTCTTTAGCTTGAGTAACTGCGAACGGTGCATCACCTGAAAATAATTCAATCGAACGAAGCGCGCTCTCTTGCAATTGTTTAAGGGCAACTGGTGATTGTGCAAAATTTTGTTGTTTAGCTAATTTTTCAGAAAATTTTTGTACAGCTCGTTGTCTTGCCCCAGCGTCATGCAACACTGTTCTTAACATCATCCACTCTTTTAAACTTAAGTTGGCATCAGCTGGAATCCGCAAATAACGGAACTCCTCAGCCGAGCTTTCTCTAACACCTAATAAGAAAGTAGGTGCGCCATCCAAATTCAAAGGCTGCATGTAGTTACTATATTCACGAGCCTGGCCTGATGCATCTCGCAATTTATATTGCACAGAAGGGCCTACATTTTTTAGATTTTTTGTCTTACTAGATTTCCCTGCTGAACCTAACTGGTTATCTAACAAATGAGTTAAGCCCGTATCAGAAGACTGCTTTGCAACACCTCGTGCATCAGTTTGGCCAGATGCATTCGCAATGTTTTCCACATTGGTTGGTCTAAAACCGCTGAACTCCAAGGTATAACTTCCACCGTCTTTAGACTTCAGTGACGTGCTTTGCCCTACCTCACCGGATACCACAAAGCTACCTGTCAAGGAGTTAGCCTGTCCTTGCATCGGGTAGGCGCGCATCTTTAACTTAGAGCCACCGTCTTCAAAACTCGACTGATAAATAGCCACGCCTTTGTGCACAAAAGGCTCATTCACTTTAATTTTGGCTTCTGACTCTTTACCCGTATCCAAGTCTTTAATGATGACGTCACTCATAAACAGCTTAGGCATACCAGTGCTGTAGTACTCAACAGTGAATTTCTTCAATTGAATGGAGAATGGCAATTCTTGAATAATGCTGCCATTCGTTGCATTTAATAGTGCAGTTGCACTCGTACCACCCTCAGGCACAAAAATATTAGCTCGATAACTAGGGTTCGAGGCACTTAACTTATGTTCACTTGGAATATCTGCAACCAACATACTTTGCGCACTCTCGGGCAATACACTCTTGCCACCGAACCAAATTTGACCGCGAGTAAATAAATCGCCATCTAATAATCCGCCCAAGCAAATTAAAACTATGGCGCTGTGAGCCAAGATATAACCCCACTTATTAGCGGATCCTTTTTTAGCAATTACTCTTGAATGATCAGCAGCAATTTGTGTTTTAACAGCATAACCATCTTTTAGAAAACGATTGGCTATCTGATCAGCTGCTTCTTGATGTGTGCCTCGAAGTGGGAATTCAAAGTGGTGATGTAATGCACGCATCCCACCTTCTTGAATCTGCTCTTTCCATGAACGAATATCCGCCAACATCTTTGACGCATTACGTAAAACACAGAATGACACTGAAACAACCAAGAAAGCTAAGATTAATAAAAACCACCAAGCGGTATAAACAGCAAACAAACCTAAGCCGTTAAAGATCTCAGCCCAGAAAGGGCCGAATTGATTAACGTAATTTGGGTAAGGCTCACCCTGCTTTATCACCGTACCAATCATGCTAGCAATAGCGATGATGGTTAATAGCGCTATGGCAAAGCGCATAGACGATAAAAGCTCAACGCTAACTTGATTAAATTTTCTTAAACGATCAGAAATAGTTACTTGGCTACTCATACCTTAGCTATAAAAAATAAAGCCCACAAACATTTGTTCGTGGGCTTTGGTTGATGCGAATTCTTCTTAAGTATTAACGCAAGCCCGCTACATAGTCTGCAACAGCTTTGATTTCTGCATCAGACATCTTTGCAGCAATTGCGCCCATTTGTACGCTGTTCTTACGTTCACCTGCACGGTAAGCTACCAACTGAGCTTCTGTGTACTCAGGCCATTGTCCAGAAATACGTGGGAACTGAGCAGGAATACCTGAACCATTAGGACCATGACAACCTGCGCAAGCAGCTACTGACTTGCCAGCGATACCACCACGATAAATCTTTTGACCCAGCTCAATGCTAGCCTTATTTTTAGCAGTACCAAGACCAGGTGTTTGCTTTGATACATAAGCAGCCACGTTAGCCATATCTTCATCAGACAACAAACCTGCAAATCCTGACATCACTGGATTTGCACGATCTTTACCTGCTTTGTAGTCTTTTAATTGCTTAACAATGTAGCTGGCATGTTGACCAGCTAATTTAGGGTAAGCGCCACCACCACTCACACCGTTAGCACCGTGGCAACCCATACAAGCGGCTACACCACGCTTAGCATCACCGTTAGTGTATAGAGCCTCGCCTTTTGCAGCATCTGGAGCAGCAGGCGCTGCTTCAGGTTCATTTGCAAAACTTACCGCAGCTAATGAAAGACCCGCTGCAAGAATCAATGTTTTTAATGTGGCAGAAATTGTTTGACGCATTGTGCACTCACCCTATTTAAATGACGCAATAAGAATTTTTATAAAAATCTTTATTTTTGATTTAACAACTAATTATTGACGAGAGATTTTACAATAGGTCTAACCTATAAAACATCTATGTCGACCTTACATCAAGCACAATTTCTTGTAACCATTAACCATTTGGTTGATTTACCTACCTGGGATATCCCTGAAGTGGCCTTTGCTGGTCGCTCAAATGCGGGTAAATCAACGGCAATTAATGTGTTATGCCAACAAAATAGGCTTGCATTTGCCAGTAAAACCCCCGGCAGAACGCAACATATCAACTTTTTTGGCATTTTAACGAAAGATAAGGTCAATTTAGCGAATTTAGTCGACTTGCCAGGTTACGGCTATGCTCAAGTAGACACCAAAACCAGATCTCACTGGAATAATTTACTCTCTACCTACCTACAAACTAGACCTAATTTGGCTGGTTTGGTCCTAATTATGGATGCTAGACGAGGCATGACTGATTTAGACCAACAAATGGTTGAGTGGTTTACCCCAACGGGTAGACCCATCCATGTTTTATTAACTAAATGCGATAAGTTGAACCAGTCAGAAAGTCGCATGGCGCTAAAAAAGCTACAAGAAAAGTTAAAACTCTTGAATCCAAACGGCCCTTATACAGCTCAACTATTCTCTAGCACTAAGCGTATTGGCTTAGTCGAGGCTGATACAACAGTTGCCGGCTGGCTAGGTATTGAGCCCTCTAATGCTCATAAAAGTAACGAAAATCGTATTTCAAAAAATTTAAAACCCCAACTTTCTAAATAAGGTTTTACATGCAACTTCCACACCGCCCAAGAAGATTACGCCGCACAGACTGGTCTCGTCGTTTAGTGCAGGAAAACAGTCTTAGCCCTAATGACTTTATTTACCCAGTATTTTTATTAGAAGGCAGTAATCGAGCAGAAGAAGTTAAATCTATGCCTGGCGTTAGTCGCCTTTCACTTGATTTACTTTTGCCGGTTGCTGAAGATTGTGTGAAGTTAGGTATTCCAGTGATGGCACTGTTTCCAGTCATCCGCAATGAGCTGAAATCTTTAGATGGCAAGGAAGCGTATAACCCTAATGGCCTTATCCAAGTAGCCGTTAAGGAACTCAAAAAAGCTTTTCCTAATCTAGGCATCATGACTGATATTGCTCTAGACCCGTATACAAGCCACGGACAAGATGGCGTTATTGATGACAACGGTTATGTACTCAATGATGTAACGGTTGATATTCTAGTTAAACAAGCACTCTCACACGCCGAAGCTGGCGTTGATATGGTGGCACCTTCTGACATGATGGATGGTCGCATTGGTGCGATTCGTGAAGCACTAGAAAACAATGGTCATATCCACACACTCATCATGGCCTACTCAGCAAAATATGCCTCATCTTTCTATGGTCCATTTAGAGATGCAGTTGGTTCTTCTGGAAACTTAGGTAAGGGCAATAAAAAAACTTATCAGATGGATCCAGCCAACTCCGACGAAGCAATTAGAGAAGTGGCTTTGGATATTGAAGAGGGTGCAGATATGGTGATGGTCAAACCGGGTATGCCATATCTAGATATTGTTAGACGTGTTAAGGATGAACTAGAACACCCAACCTTTGCTTATCAAGTCAGCGGTGAATACGCCATGATTAAAGCTGCTGTAGCAAATGGATGGCTTGATGGTGATGCTGTCATGATGGAATCTTTACTAGCATTCAAGCGTGCCGGCGCAGATGGCATTCTGACTTACTTCGCAAGAGATGCCGCACGCTTGCTACAAGCAAATAAATAATTAACGTAAACGCTCTTGGAAACGATCGGCATTCATAAAGCCGATCACTCTCTTAGAAACTTGCTCCTGCCCATCAACACCGATGAGCAATATAGCAGGCGGCCCGAACAGACCATACTGCTTCAAAATTTGCTGATGCTCTAAGGTATTTTTTGTAACGTCTATCTGAATTAACTGATAAGACTCTAGAGCTTTAGATACCGCTGGGTGATTGAAGGTCAACAACTCCATCTCTTTACAGGTAATACACCAATCCGCATAAAAATCTACCAGTACTGGCTTTTGTTTTTGATTGGCTAATGTAATCAGCGCTTGAAGTTCTTTCAAATTATTAACCCGCTGAAATACTAAACCTGATGCAGTCTGGTGAGTGGGTTGCGCTAAATTTTGTGGCTTATTAAAAACTGGCCAAATCACCCAGATTGCCAATATGACTAACAGCACGCCAAATGCTCGCTGCACCAAAGTCATCCAAGCACCCGTACGAGGCAACAATCTCTTTGCTCCAACCGCAAACAACAGGAGAGGTAAACCCATGCCCAAGGCCATCACGAATAACAGCAAACCACCTAAAGGAATAGATCCTGTTTGCGCGATAAACGCCAATACACCAGCTAATGGCGCAGTCACACATGGGCTAGCAATTAATGTGGAAATAGCACCCAATAAGAAAGCGCCAACCACGCTGCCACCCTCTTGCTTACCCGCAATTTGATCAATTTTGTTATGCCATGCATGAGGCAGATGTAGTTCATAAAAACCAAATAAGCTAGCCGATAGAGTCAATAACAATAGTGAGAAAGCGCCTAACACCCAAGGACTTTGTAGCCAAACCTGCACATTAGAACCAAGTGCTGCAGTTAACATGCCAGCCAAGCTATACATCAGAGCCATACCGAAGATATATGCCAAAGCCAAAATGGAGGCTCTTACTCTTGAAATATTTTTATGCTCTTGTGTTTTCGCCCCAAATACGACACTCGACATAATAGGCAACATCGGCAGCACACAGGGCGTTAATGCCATAGCCAAACCCAAAACAAAAAAGGCAGCCACCAAAATAATTGGTGAAATTGTTTTTAATAATGTTGCAAGTAAGCCTGCATCATCTCTAGCACCCCATAAATCAGACAAGCCAGTTGAGCTATTGATAGCTGGCTGAGCTTCAGTAAACTCATCAACCATCACACCATCAATTAATTCATTTGGCGCCTGCAACTTAAAGCGCATCTTCATCGGAGGGTAACAAATACCTTTATCAGCACATCCTTGTAGCTCTATTTCTAAAGTCATATTGGACATATTTAATTGACTGTAAATAGCTGTTGCTAAAAATGGGCTTGGATATATTTCTAGTTTTTTACCAAAGTTCTCATCAAACTTAGTTTTTCCTTTAGGTAAAGTAAGCGCCATTACCTCATTCGTATTTGGCTGATTAACACGAAGCTTGAGTGATTCACGATACACATAGTAGCCTGTTGTAGGCGCAATCGTTACAGCAATATCTGCGCCTGCGCTTCTTACATTCCAAGTGGCAACTGCCTTAAATGCCTGCTCAGGCGGCAAGAAGTCTTCTCCAAAAACGTTTGAAGTAATTAGCAATAAAGCCAATAAGAATATTTTTTTAATGAATGAGCGCATCAATTATTCGCCTAAACTTTTCTGAACCCATGCCGCATAGGCAGCATTAACTGTATCAATCTGGATACTCACGATCTCTGGCACATCATAGCTGTGTTTTTCATCTATAAAATCTCTTAATGCCTGATGCTGCATTTCATTCGTTTTGAAGTGAATTGGATATTCAAGTGCGCTTTCAATCTCACCCTGCCATGAATAGACTGACTGGCATGGTGCCTGTACTTGAGCGCATGCAGCTAAGCCCAAAGTAATCGCCTCACTGGCCAATGCATTGGCTTGCTCTTGTGTTGACACAGTGGTGATCACTAAAAAAATAGGGCTCATATTGCAATTATCTTCTAAATAAAAAAGCCTGGCATGACCAGGCTTTTTTAACAGAGCAAATATCTAACTCTTACTCAGCGGCCGCTTCTTCAGCGATCTCTGGGCGATCAAGAAGCTCAACTAAAGCCATTGGCGCATTATCACCAACGCGGAAGCCAAACTTAAGGATACGCAAGTAACCACCTGGGCGAGTCGCATAACGTGGGCCAAGCTCTGTAAAAAGCTTAGTAACCATTTCACGATCACGTAGGCGATCAAAAGCCAAACGGCGATTTGCCAAATTGTCTTTTTTACCCAAAGTAATCAATGGCTCAACTACACGACGTAATTCTTTAGCCTTTGGTAGGGTTGTTTTAATAACCTCGTGTTGCAACAATGAATTAGACATGTTGCGCAACATCGCTAAGCGATGTGAGGATGTACGATTTAATTTACGAAGTCCGTTTCCGTGACGCATGGTGGCTCTTCCTTTCTATTATTTCTCAAGACCAGCAGGCGGCCAGTTATCTAACTTCATGCCCAAGGTCAGACCGCGAGCGGCCAAAACGTCTTTGATTTCATTCAATGATTTGCGACCAAGATTTGGAGTCTTAAGCAACTCGTTCTCAGTACGTTGAATAAGATCGCCGATGTAATAAATGTTTTCAGCTTTCAAGCAGTTAGCAGAACGAACTGTTAACTCTAGATCATCAACTGGACGCATCAACATTGGGTCAACAGCAGGTGAACGGCTTGGAGCAGAATCACCAGCAGCTTGAGTACCCTCAAGTTGAGCGAACACAACTAATTGATCAACCAAAATGCTTGCAGATTGACGAATTGCTTCTTCAGGTGTCAAAACACCATTTGTTTCAATTGTCATAACCAAACGGTCTAAGTCTGTACGTTGTTCAACGCGAGCAGACTCAACTGCATAGCTAACACGGCTTACTGGGCTAAATGATGCGTCAAGAACGATGCTACCAATAGTCTTTGAAGACTCGTCTTGGTATTTACGCACGTTACCTGGAACATAACCACGTCCCTTTTCAACCTTGATTTGGATATCTAACTTGCCATTTGCAGACAAATGAGCAATCACGTGATCAGGATTAATGATTTCCACATCATGTGGCAATTCAATATCTTTTGCTGTAACAACACCAGCGCCTTCTTTGCGCAAGTTAATTGTTACTTCATCACGTTGTTGTAATTTAAAAACAATACCTTTGAGGTTCAATAATAGGTTAACAACGTCTTCTTGAACGCCGTCAATTGTTGAATACTCATGAACGACGCCAGCAATGCTAACTTCAGTTGGAGCACAACCTACCATGGACGACAAAAGCACACGGCGCAAGGCATTACCCAAAGTATGGCCATAACCGCGTTCAAACGGTTCCATAACTACTTTCGCTTGGTTCTCTGCAAGCGCTTCAACAGAAATAATTTTCGGCTTCAGCAGTGTGTTTTGCATATTTTTTCCTTAAAAGGGCGACGCATTAACGTGAGTAAAGTTCGACGATCAAGCTTTCATTGATATCACCACCGATATCTTCACGATCCGGAGCTTGCTTGAATGTGCCTTCTAATTTTGTTGCATCTACAGATACCCAGCTGATTTGACCAGACTGAGCAACTAGACCTAAAGATTCTTGAATACGAGTTTGCTTCTTAGCTTTTTCGCGAATCGCAATCACATCTCCAGGACGCACTTGCATTGAAGGGATATTTGCAACATCACCGTTCAACAAAATTGCTTTATGAGATACCAATTGACGAGCTTCAGCACGTGTAGAGCCAAAACCCATGCGATAAACAACGTTATCTAAACGAGACTCAAGCAATGCAAGCAAGTTTTCGCCTGTATTACCTTTACGACGCTCAGCTTCTGCGAAATAGCGACGGAATTGACGCTCTAAAACGCCATAAATACGTTTAACTTTTTGCTTTTCACGTAATTGATTACCGTAGTCAGATGTACGCGCACCAGATGTGCGGCCATGTTGACCTGGTTTAGTGTCAAGCTTGCATTTGTCAGCTAAAGAACGACGTGTGCTCTTTAGAAAAAGGTCAGTACCTTCCCGACGAGATAGTTTGGCCTTAGGGCCTATGTAACGTGCCACGATTTTTCCTTTCTTTGCCTTCAGTCCGAAAACTGATGGTGAGTCCACCCTATACTAGCGATGGACAGTGGTCTTGATTAATGAAATTAGATACGACGACGCTTTGGAGGACGGCAACCGTTATGTGGAACCGGTGTTACGTCCTGGATTTCCGTGATCTTGATGCCAAGAGCATTCAAAGCACGAACAGCTGATTCACGACCAGGGCCTGGGCCTTTGATCTCAACTGCCAAATTCTTGATACCACATTCAATTGCAGCGCGGCCAGCAACTTCAGCAGCAACCTGAGCAGCAAATGGTGTAGATTTACGTGAGCCTTTAAAGCCTTGACCACCAGATGTAGCCCATGACAATGCATTGCCTTGGCGATCAGTAATCGTCACGATTGTGTTATTGAATGATGCGTGCACGTGCGCAATGCCGTCAGCAATATTCTTTTTAACTTTTTTACGGGCGCGAGCCGCGTTATTTTGTTGTGGTTTTGCCATGTTCAGCTTTTCCTAATTATTTCTTAAGTGCGATACCAGCTTTACGCGGGCCTTTGCGCGTACGAGCATTCGTACGAGTACGTTGACCGCGCATTGGCAAGCCCTTACGATGACGCAGACCACGATAGCAACCCAAGTCCATTAGGCGCTTAATGTTCATTGTCACTTCACGACGCAAATCACCTTCTACAGTGAACTTGCCTACTTCTTCACGAAGCTTTTCTAAGTCTGCGTCGTTAAGATCTTTAACTTTTTTATCAATAGCAACACCAGATGCATCGCAAATTTTGCGAGCAAGTGAATTACCAATGCCAAAAATAGCCGTTAAACCAATAACGGTGTGTTGGTGATTAGGGATATTTACCCCAGCAATACGTGCCATGTGTAACGTTCCTTTTTATTAACCTTGACGCTGCTTATGAC
>Ga0228701_1000362_pt1 | contig 39614 bp, 36 predicted proteins | sample McNCre117_Aug_MG_2_FD_178017 | JGI IMG/M metagenome (GOLD analysis project Ga0228701, IMG submission 178017) | Freshwater microbial communities from McNutts Creek, Athens, Georgia, United States - 11-17_Aug_MG | ecosystem: Environmental > Aquatic > Freshwater > Creek | place: USA: Georgia... | reverse complement strand
TGATTAATTAATGGCATCTGCAAACACGAAACACCTATGACGCGCAACATTTGCATGGGAAAAAAGTCCCAACGACCCATGTCGCTCGTAGATTCCCCTCCGATAAACCCAAATACGATGTAAATCAATATTCCAAAAACCATGAAAGGGAGCGGTTTGGCGCCTTTGGATAAGGCCCGACCAATCACAGGAAACAAGAATACGCCTAAAAAGGTAGGAACCATCAGCGATAAACCCGTTTCGGTGGGTGTTAACCCATTGATTCGTTGGACCATGATCGGATAAACGAATACGGATGTGAATAAACCAAATCCACCCACCAACGTGAATATGGAACTCATGGTAAATGTCTGATTCTGGAATATTCGAAGGTTAACAACGGGTTGTTTGGTATTCAATTCCCTGTAAATAAAGGCAGCTAATCCTCCTACAAACAAGAAGGCGCAAATGTTTATTAGTCTCGAATCGAACCAATCTTCGGATTCTCCCTTTTCGAGCATGAATTGTAATCCTCCCACGGTAATCATCAACAGGAGAATTCCCGGATAATCAATCGTCATGTTTCGCCGATTCGCTCCTTCACCTTCCTTACGGTCGATGTAAACGAGTGTCAGAATAACCGCAATGACGCAAATAGGTATGTTAACTAAGAAAATATCCGACCATTGAAAGTTATCCACTAAATATCCACCAAGCACGGGTCCTAATGAAGGTCCCAAGATAATTCCCATGCCAAAGAAACCTGAGGCCATGGGCCGTTCTTCGGGTTCAAAGGCATCAAATAAAATCGCTTGAGAAGTAGATAACAAGGCACCTCCACCGATTCCTTGAATAAATCGCCAGAAGACCAATTCCCATAAACCATCGCTCATGCCGCAGAAATACGAGGCAATTCCGAAGAGAATCATGGAACCGAGGTAGTAATTCTTCCGACCAAAATATTCGCCCAAGAATCCAGTCATTGGAATGATCACGACATTGGCAATCGCATAACTGGTAATTACCCAGGCGATATCTTCAATCGTTGCCCCCAAGGCGCCTGAAATTTGATTCAAGGCCACGTTGACAATGGTCGTGTCTAATAACTCCATTACGGCAGCCGTGATGGTCGTTATGACGATAATAAATTTGGCAAATCCTTTCGGGCGCTCCATAGAATTAGTTCAATGGGATAGAAACCTCCAATGACATACCGGCTCTCAACATTGATTTGTACTTGGCCAAATCCTGAATTTCAATCTTCACCGGAATTCGCTGTGTCACCTTCACAAAGTTTCCGGATGAATTATCCGGAGGTAACAACGAAGTTTTAGCTCCCGTCGATTCCGAAATAGAAACTACTTTACCTTTAATTTTTTCATTCGGGAATGCATCAATGGTCAAATCAGCTTCCATGCCTGCACGTAAATGCTGAACTTGTGTTTCCTTAAAATTGGCAACTACCCAAAATGTATTGTTGTCCACAATCGTCATCAAGGGTTGTGATACTTGAATAAACTGACCTGGCTCAATGGCTTTTTTTCCAATCTTTCCCGAAACGGGTGCCACAACTTGGTAATAGCCTAGTTTTAATTTTTGTTGGGCGATCTTGACTTCCTTATTTTTCACTAAATTTTCCGCTCTCTGAACCGCAGCTTCCTGAATGGCTAATTTTGATTTTGTACTTGTGATTTCATCAATCGCGCCAAAGTATTTGATATTCGCCAATTCCAATTGATCCTTTGAATCTAGTAATTGTTGGTTCGTAATTGCCTTCGCTTTCTCTAATTCTGTATTTCGCGTCAAATCACGCTCTGCTTTCGATTTCAAATAAGCAGCCGTTTTCACTTGAGCTTGTTGGGCCGTAATCGCCTTTTGTAAACTTGCTAAATTCGCTTTTGAACTAGTCACCTCGATGCGCGCTTGCTCCAAATCCACTTCCATTTCTGATAAAGCTAATTTTGCCTCTTCTGAATCAATTTCTACCAAAACAGCTCCTTGTTTAACTTGTTCATAATCATGAACATTGACCGTCTTGACAAATCCAGCTACGCGCGGTAAAATAGGCACAAAATACGTCTCGATCTGTGCATTGTCGGTTTCCTCGTGGGTAGTTGCGTGACGGTATTTCGTATAGCCGTAAATGCTTCCAAGAATTACAATTGCCGCTAAAATGATTTTAGGTGCGTTTTTTTTAGGTTTGGGAGTGTCAGTCATCGTTTTATATTTGATGCAAAGCTACCATAATTTTCAATAAAGTCAATTTGGTTGACTAAATTTAATCCTATAAATTTGCGGCATGATGGAAGCGCGCGAAGATTCGCAATTATTCTTGTCTCGATTATTTGCTAAGTCTTACCGACTGATTAAATCATTAAATGCCAAATACTTAAATGAGTTAGGCTATCATGATTTTAAAGTTGGCCACGTCATGGTCATGATGAATCTAAAACCGGATGGCACTACGGCGGCTGAGATTGCTAAAAAGGTACGCGTGAGTAAGCAAGCCATGAGTAAGTTGGTTCAGGATTTAATCGAAAAAGGCTACCTTCAAAGTATCAAACATCCGATCGACCAACGAGCTACTTTAATTCAATTGACATCCACAGGGGCTGATTTTCTACAGGCCTTACATGATTGTCGGCACAAAGTCGAAGAGGAAATTGCCCAAGTCATCGGCGATGAAAAGCTACAAAATCTTCATTCCATACTAGGCGAATTGATGGTTTACTTTGATTCTGACGTTTCCATGGATCAGGAAAATGATTCTTTGGCCTCGACGAAGCTTAATTAAAGAAGCGTTCATGAAAGTTGACGAGGAACAATTCGTGCGTCGCGCGGGTGATGGCCGTGTAAAGCCAACGGATGTATTCGGCGTCGACTTGTTCCTCTTTTAAAAATCCCTGATCGACAAATACGGCTTTCCATTGTCCACCTTGTGATTTGTGGGTCGTTAATGCATAGGCGAATTTTACCTGCAAGGCATTCAAATACGGATCTTTTCGGATGGCCTCTAAACGCTCTTTCTTTTTGGAAATGTGGGCATAATCTTCACAAACTGAATCATAGAGTTTTTTGTTGGCCTCCTTTCCTAGGGCTGATTCTGCCGAATGAAGTGTATCCAATAAGATTTTTGCTTCCACTTCTGGGTGTTCCTCGTAATCACAAAGACGCAGAACAACATTCATGAAACGCAGGCCATGCATTTCCTCCTCTTTTTTGATTTTTAAAACCTCCACGAAATCACCGTTCGCCAAGAAACCCGCTGGAGAATCTTCATCGAGCCAATGATAATTATTCCGTACAATCATCAACAAATCGCCCGATGAAATCTCATCCTCTTGATATAATATGGTTCTGCGGATAAATTCATTGAACTGAACCGCACTCTTATTGGAACGAGTGAGTACGATGGATTCTTCCTTGCCAAACTTTCGATAGGCATAATGCATTCCATCTTCTAATTTTTCGCCCGTCATTTTGAAAAAATCCTTAAATGAAGCCGTATTGAATTGAATGGCAGTGGATTGATTGGCTAATAAACCCCGTAAATTCGTTGCATTGTAAAGAATTCCGGAGTGTATGTCTTGGCGCATCACATCGATCAACTCGTGGTCCATGACATCCATGTGAAACTCCTGGGAAATGTAATCTTTGGAAAGTGCGGGGGAGGAACTCTTCCCCACGGGCGGTAATTGGGCTGTATCGCCTACAAAGATTAGTTTATTTCCCGTATGTCCATTTTCAGGATTCGTGAAGACATATTCGATTAGGTCGGTTAAAAGACTGTTCTGTCCAAACTCAGACTCATCCGTGATCATGGATGCCTCATCCACAATGAAAACGGTATTCGTCGCATAATTATTCATGCGTTGGAACACCAAAGCCCCCGAATTAGGATTGGAGACTTGTCGGTAAATCTTTTTATGAATTGTTGAGGCCTTCTTTTTGGAGTAATTGGCCATGACCTTGGCTGCCCGTCCGGTGGGTGCCAATAATTGGGTCTTGTAAGAAAAACTACCTAAAATCTTAATGAGGGTGGAAATGACAGTGGTTTTACCCGTTCCGGCATATCCTCGAATGATGAAGGTAAGGGGAGCCCATTCGTCTTCATTGAGGATGAAGGTGCTTAATTTATTGAATAATTCCGCCTGAGAAGGGGTGGGTTCAAAGGGGAATTTTTGATGCAATAAAAAAGCGGGACTCTTGGTGCTACTCATAAGGTGAAATTACACAATTGCATCCGTGATGGCAATCGAGTTTTCCATGGATAATGGACGGAATACATTAATTAGGCAAATTCGTTCATATTGATTGAGTTCTGAAACTAAAATATCAGTTTCTTCTACTTGATCTTCCACTAATAAGCGCGCTCTTGTCGTTCCCCAATGCATCGGTGCTTCCGGCGTATACCAAATCCCATCCTTTAAAAAGGCTAAATTCGCGATGGTGCAATCTTGGATGATCCCATCTTTATGAAAAATAACTTCATCTACCTCGGGATGTTGTTCCAAAATACTTTGAAAAAAGCCTCTTTCTGCCCATTTGAATCCATAGTCGATTTCACCGGCATCAACTAATTTAAATTTTTGAACATTTTTCGCCACATAAGGAAGGACTTCAATGGTTTGCGGATCCTCCGTGTAGGTGATTCGTAAACGGTGTATTCCTTGGCTGGGTAATTCGATTTTTGCGATTTCTTCTGCTAAATCGAAGGGCTCCCATTCCGGGAAAAAGGCATCAAATGTTTCATTAACGCGTAATTGATGAAAGTCCAGGTGTTGGGCTTTCCCGTCAGAAATGCAAATCGTTTCTAAGAATGAGAACATAGTTAAAAGGGTAGGTATACTTTTTGAATTAATTCCTCGTATTCTTTGCGTGGCTCGGAATAGACTGTAATTCCGCCGCCGCTTTTAAATATTTTTTGATCATTTCGCTGCTCGATAAAGCGTATCATGACTCCGGTATCGAGGTTTTTCCCATCGAATTCGCCCATGATGCCCGTATAAAATCCTCGGTCGTAATTTTCTGCCGCTTGGATCATCTTCATCGTTGCAGGTTTAGGTGCCCCAGTAATCGATCCTGCAGGAAGTAGGGTCTGTAATATTTGACCATATCTACCTTGTAGGTGGGGTAGCAAAGTGCCCGAAATGACGGAGGACATTTGCCAAAGATTTCCCTCGTGGGTCTTTACTTCATCGATGTATTTGTATTTCTCCACGCGAATGGGAAATGCAACTTGACTTAAATCATTCCGAATCAAATCCACAATCGTCGCATGCTCCGCCTGTTCCTTGGGATTTTTTCGTAAGGCTTCAGGACCATCTTCTGTCGAGGATGTACCTTTCATGGGAAAAGAATAAATCTGATTATCCCGAATTTGAATAAAACACTCCGGCGAAAAGACGACAAATTGATTCTCAACATGCAATTTATAGGCTGCTTGCGCATAGGCAAAAATATCCCTTAAGTTGGCATCCGTATCAATCAGTGTCTCAGCTGTAAGATTCGCCAAAAAGCTATCTCCATACCGCAAACCTTTCTGAACGATTTCAAATTTTGAAAGATAGGAATCGTAGGAAATAGGTTTCTTGTCAAAAGAAAATGATTGCTGGGGAGATTGATTCCCTTTTCGAATTTCTAGGTGAATTCCTAAACGTTCGGCATCCTCACGCGAACCCGCCCAAGCTTGGCTTTGGTCGTAATTGACAAAAAAGACGAAGGGGGTGCCTGAAATTCCCCATGCATCCAATTGTTCAGATACGTCTGTAAAGGATACATAGGGAATGTCGAGCATTCTATAAACAGTTTTGAGCTAATTCGATAACCTTAGGTAAACCGGCAGGATTTTGACCTCCAGCTGTGGCTAAAAAGGCTTGTCCACCGCCACCACCTTGAACCTCCTTCGCTAATTCACGAACAATGGTTCCGGCGTTGAAGGATTTGGCCTCAACTAAATCTTTGGAGATAGCCAATGCCAAACTTGCTTTACCCTCAATCTCGGCAACTAACAAACAGAATAAGCTTCCAGCTTCTGTTTGTAAATCAAATGCTAAATTCTTTAGAGCATCTGCATTGGGAACTGAAACTTGTTGGATAATGGCTGGTACATCTCCCTTTGTACTTATTTGCTTCAACAATTCCGTCTTCAATCCCGAAATTTCCTTGGCTTGGTAAGCCTGCACCGTTTTCTGGAGACTATTGCTTTGTTCGATTAATTGGCTAACCGCTTTAACCAAATCCTTCGGTGCCTTCAATAAATTGTTAAGCTCCGATAGAGTTGCCTCTTGTTCGCTCAAGAGCGCATAAGCTTGTTGGGACGTAATCGCCTCAATCCGACGAACCCCAGTTGCTACCGAGGTCTCCGTAATAATCTTACACAATCCGATTTCTCCCGTAGCCGGCACGTGTGTACCCCCACATAATTCCACCGAATAATTCTTATCAAATGTAATTACGCGGACAAAATCCCCGTATTTCTCACCGAACAAGGCCATCGCCCCTTTTTCTTTCGCTTGGGCGATTGGCACATTACGTTCCTCAAGCAAAGGAATATTTTCTGCAATTTTAGCATTTACCAATTGCTCGATTTGGATGATTTCTTCGTCTGTCACCTTTTGGAAATGGGAGAAGTCGAAACGCAAAAGCGATTCATTCACCAATGAACCTTTTTGCGCAACGTGCTTACCCAATACCTCTTGCAAGGCAGCTTGCAATAAGTGTGTAGCACTATGGTTTTGCGTAATCGTCCGACGGCGGTTTACGTCTATCGTTGCGATAACCTCTTGATCGCTTGCTACTGTTTCAATTCGCGCATCGCTTAAAAAGTGCACGATCAAATCGTTCTCTTTCTTTGTATCTAGTACCTGAAGGCTGATTCCCGAATTTTTAAATGTTAATTGGCCCGTATCACCCACTTGTCCACCCGACTCGGCGTAGAATGGCGTCGTTTCTAAAACTACTTTGTATTGAACGCCACCTTTATTTTGAATCTTCTGATATTTAAGGACTTGTGTGCTAGTTTGGGTCTCATCATAACCCACAAAGGAAACTTCATCCCCTTCGCGAACGATTACCCAATCTTCCGCACTAGCTCCCGCATCTTTGCGTGAGCGCTCTTTTTGCGCTTGCAAAGCCTTATTGAATCCGGGTTCATCGATTTCCAATCCCTTTTCACGCGCAATCAAAGCAGTCAAATCGACCGGGAAACCATAGGTATCATTCAATTCAAATACATCATCTCCGGAAAGCACCTTGCCTTGGCAATCTTCCATTAATTTATCCAAACGAATCAAACCCGTAGAAAGCGTACGTAAGAACGATACTTCCTCCTCATAAATCACTTTCGCCACAAATGCCTCTTGAGCGATTAATTCATCGAATACGCCCGTGAATTGCTTGGCCAATAAAGGCACTAATTCATGCATAAAAGGCTCTTTGAATCCTAAATAGGTGTAGCCATAACGTACAGCACGACGCAAAATACGGCGAATCACATAACCAGCTTTCGCATTAGATGGCAATTGACCATCCGCAATACAGAAAGCAATCGCACGAATGTGATCGGCAATAACGCGCATTGCGATATCTGCCCATTGTTCTTGACCGTATTGTTTACCTGCTTTTTGAGCTAAATATTGAATAGTTCCTTGGAAAACATCAGTATCGTAATTCGATTGTTTGCCTTGAATCGCCATGCAAAGGCGCTCAAAGCCCATTCCAGTATCCACGTGCTTATTAGGCAAAGGAACCAAGGATCCATCTGCCATGCGCTCGAATTGCATGAATACGTTATTCCATATCTCCACTACCTGTGGATGATCTGCATTGACCAAGGATTTACCGGAAACTTTGGCTACCTCATCCGCATCACGTAAATCGATGTGAATTTCCGAACAGGGTCCACAAGGTCCTGTTTCACCCATTTCCCAGAAATTATCTTTCTTATTGCCGTAGATGATTCGATCCTCGCCAACAATCGCTTTCCAAATATCAAAGGCCTCCTGATCAAAAGGAACACCATCTTTTTCATCACCCTGAAACACAGAAACATAAATGCGATCCTTCGGTAATTTGAATACCTCGGTTAATAATTCCCAAGACCAGGTTAATGCTTCTTGCTTGAAATAATCGCCAAAAGACCAGTTGCCCAACATCTCAAACATCGTGTGATGGTAGGTATCAAATCCCACATCCTCCAAGTCATTATGCTTTCCAGATACGCGTAGACATTTTTGAGTATCCGCAATACGCTTCGAAGGAGGTGTCCCATTACCCAAGAAAAAGTCCTTAAACTGCGCCATCCCCGAGTTATTGAACAAAAGGGTAGGGTCATTTTTCGCAACCAAAGGAGCTGATGGTACAATCAGGTGACCTTTGGATTTAAAGAAATCTAAAAACTGTTGGCGGATCTCCGTAGAAGTCATTTTCGCTAATTTTGGGAATGGGTTGGTTTAATTGGCTCACTTGTTTATTTTTGTTTAAACAAGAATCACAAAATTAGTTTTTTTTGCTGAATTTTTGAACCAAATAAGGGCTTTTATGAATTTAGACAAGCAATATTATTCGATTAAGGAAGTTGCCGACTTATTCAAGGTCAATCCGTCTAAATTACGCTATTGGGAAACGCAATTTCCTCATTTACTCCCCAAAAGAACTGGAAAAGGAATTCGAAAATATACCCCGGTGGATATTGAGAAGATTTCAGTGTTAGTGGATCTCATCGATAAACAAGGTTTGACCATTGAAGGAGCGAAATTAGCCATCAAGAAAAATGGTTCACCGAAGAATCCGAATCAGGCGGTCATCGACCAACTACTTGATATTCGTCAATTTTTACAAGTTATTTCGGATGATTTAGCCTAAATCTTCCTTTAGTTTGGTTTCGTAATGGAAGCCAACATGTATCCCGAAAAAGTCTATCAAATTGCCCTTTCTCGTATCCCGCAAATCGGTGTGGTTAATGCCCGTCGTTTAATTGCCTACACGAAATCTGCCGAAGCTATTTTCAAATCCTCATCTAGCGACTTACAGAGAATACCTCACATCGGACCCGTATTGGCGCATTCAGTTGCCCAACAGGGTTTATTGGCAGATGCCGAGAAAATCTTACATGCCTGTGAGAAAGCGAAAATTCAAACCTTGTTTTATACAGATACCCATTTTCCAGATCGGATGAAACAGATGTATGATGCGCCCATTATGCTTTATTATGCTGGAAATGTGGATTTAAACCAGGAACGTTTTTTGGCTGTGGTGGGCACTCGAAAGGCCACAGATTACGGTCGGCGAATTACCCATTCCCTCGTCGAACAATCGCAAGGATCTCAAACAACCTTCGTCTCCGGCCTCGCTTATGGTATCGATATCGAAGTACATAAACATTGCCTTCAATTGGGGATTCCGAATATCGCTGTACTCGCAGGAGGCTTTGAACATATTTATCCCGCGAAACACCGAAAATATTTGCAAGAGCTCGTATCGAATGGCGGCATTCTATCGGAACATCCGCTGCATCAAAAGCCTGACCCGCGCTTTTTTCCATTACGAAATCGAATCATCGCGGGGATGACCGATGCGACGGTGGTCGTGGAAGCCGCTGAGAAGGGTGGGGCACTCATTACGGCCGATTATGCGAATAATTATCACCGGGAGGTTTTTGCGATTCCCGGTAATTTGGATAAGGTTTTTTCGGAGGGTTGTAATCGACTAATTCAAAAGAACAAAGCGGTGATTTATACCGATTTTCAAGCATTGTGTCAGCAGATGAATTGGGTACATGCGGACCAACAAGTCAAATCGAATAAGAATTTACAATGGTCACGCTTGACCGAGGAGGAAAGTGAGATTATGGCTTTCTTAGCTAGGAATGGGGAGACGAAATTAGATGCTTTGGCATGGAAACTACAAAAAAAAGTGACCGACTTAGCGGTCACTCTCTTGAATTTGGAATTTCAGGGATTGGTTAAATCCTTGCCGGGATATGTTTACCGACTAAAGAATTAAACACCCCAGGTGCTTGGGTTTACGCGCCAATCTTGCAAGGTTACTAATTGCGTATCAGAGATATAATCTAATTTGATGGCTTCTTCAACTAATACATCGTAATTACTTAGCGTGACTAAAGGAATTCCTGCGTTTTGAAAATTCTGATCAGCAATTTCAAATCCATAGGTAAAGATGGCGACCATTCCCAACACTTCTACCCCCGCTTGTTGGAGCGCTTCTGCCGCCTTCAATGAACTTCCACCCGTAGATATCAAGTCTTCAATTAAAACTACTTTTTGACCCGGCTTCACAGAACCTTCGATTTGATTTCCCATACCATGTTTTTTCGGCTCGGGACGTACGTAGCAAAAAGGTAGATCAAGGAAGTCGGCCACTAAAGCACCTTGCGCGATACCCGCCGTAGCGACACCCGCAATGGCATCCACATCTTTAAAATATCCTTTCACAACCGCAGAAAGGCTGTTTTTGATATAGGTTCTTGCTTCGGGATCCGATAAGGAAATTCGATTATCGCAGTAGATGGGAGATTTCCAGCCTGATGCCCAAGTGAAGGGTTGGTCAGGACGTAGTTGAATGGCTTTGATGCGTAATAAATGCTGGGCTACTTCTTGTGAAATGGTCAAATTAGACATGCGATATCGTTTCTTTTATTTAAATACAAAAATAGTTTTTTCGGCTTATCTTATCATTATTTAATTCTATTTTTGCCAAAATTAAATTTCCCTAATGGTCATTTTTATTGACGATCGTCCGATCAAATTAATTAATCGCAAGAAAAAGCACTCCTATCCACCGATGGAGGATTTCGATGTGATTATTGATGCACGCTTAAAGCCGATCAAAATTGCCGATTTCAAAGGACACACCTGTTTATTAAACGTGAGTGTTGATCAAATGGAAAAAATCATTGAAGATTTACATGGGAAAAAGCCCTTTGATTTCCATTCACTTTATATCCTAACGAATATTAAACAAGCTTTAAAGTCGAAGATTTGTTCCTTGTATTCCGTTATTGAAGCAGCGGGAGGTGTTGTTCAAAATGAAGCAGATGAAGTTTTATGGATTTATCGTCTAGGTAAGTGGGACTTGCCCAAAGGGAAATTAGAAAAGAACGAGAAATTTAAGAAGGCTGCTGTGCGGGAGGTAGAGGAAGAATGTAATGTGAAGGCAAGCTTAGTCGATAAGATTTGCACGACTTATCATACGTACTCACACAAGAATCAACGAATCTTAAAGAAGACCAAATGGTATTCCATGCGTAGCAAGCATACGGCAAAATTGATTCCACAAGTTGAGGAGAATATCGAGAAAGTAGAGTGGTTATCTCCGCTAGCGATGAATAAGGCGGTTTCAGATACCTATTCATCCATTCGCTACGTGATGATTAAATTTCAAGAAGCTCAAATACCATCCAAGGTATAAGGTAAATATTGGTCGATCTTGCTTCCGTAACGATGCAAATCCCGAATAATCGTTGAGCTAATTGGTGCTAAATGTGGCGAGGTAATCAAAAAGACCGTTTCTAATTCCTCATTGATATGGCGGTTTACCTGTGAAATCGAGTTTTCGTACTCAAAATCGGTGGTGTTTCGTAATCCTCTGATGATGAATTTAGCGCCAACTTCTTTGGCGACATTGGCTGTTAGATTCTGGTAGGTTACCACGCGAACGGGTTTACCCGCAAAAGTACTCTCGATGTAGCCTTTCATTTTTTCCAAATTAAAATAACGATTCTTATTGGAGTTTTGGCCGATACCGATGACGATTTCGTCAAATAAAGTCAGTGCGCGTAAGACGATATCCTCGTGTCCTTTGGTGAAAGGATCAAATGAGCCTGGGAAAAATGCGGTTCTTTTCATGAAAGTGGTATGTTCAATCGAATCAAATCATCGATGAGTTGCTGGTTCAAAGCATCCGGTCCTTGAATGCGGATACTCTCTTGATTCCATTGAATATCAAACGAATCACGAATGGAATGTAAATAATAAGCCAAGGCTAATTCATGTTCATAAGGAAACACATTGGCTAATTGCAATTTACCATGTTGGAAATAAAGGATATAAGCCTTATTCTCTTGCAAATAAACATGAATCCGGGGATGAATGTATAATTTGGAGGCCTGTATTTCATTTCCAATCAGATGACTGTATTTGAGTTGAGCGAGGGGAAAAAGGCTAGCCAACTGATCTTTCCAAGTACTTGGGATTAAAAATAACAGGGTAGAATTTACCAATGGGCAAGGTTGCTCATGTAATTCCTGCTCATTCATGCAATGGTCTCCCAAAGCTTTTTCTAGGAATGCCACCCGATACAAGGGATCGTTGTATGCATTTGGAAGGAGTAAAAAATCAGCATGAATGATTTGGATGGATACTTCTTGATGAACCGACAGCCCTGTTGCAAAGAAATTAAGACGTGATTTAATCGCTTGATTTGCCTTTTTCCAAGCTACGATTTCTTCTCCAGGAAAACGGATTCCCTGCTCACTTACCTGTAAAATAAGGTCAGAGCTTTGTGGGGCTGAATTCGTGTAAGAAGATGTCTGCAAGGTTAATTCCATTCAAAGTGCCCGAAATTGCAAAAAAAATAGGACAATAGATAAAAAATAGAATTTTTTTCTAGCCTCAAAATGCCTAATTTTGCGCCTTATTTAATCCAATTCGTATGTTATCTGTATCGAACGTTTCCCTTCGCTTTGGGAAAAGAGTCTTATTTGAAGAAGTAAATATCAAGTTTACGGAGGGAAACTGCTATGGCCTTATTGGGGCTAATGGAGCAGGTAAATCCACTTTCTTGAAGATTTTATCGGGAGAAATTGAGTCTCAAACAGGTAGTGTTTCGATGAATCCAGGTGAACGTATGTCCATCTTGAAACAGAATCACTTTGAATACGAAGAGTATCCTGTTTTGCAAACCGTAATCATGGGTAATAAGCGTCTTTACGATATTATGCAGGAAAAGGATGCGATTTACATGAAAGAAGATTTTACGGAGGAAGATGGCAATAAGGCCGCGGATTTAGAAGCCGAATTTGCCGAATTAAACGGTTGGGAGGCAGAATCCGAGGCAGCTACGCTTTTGAGTGGCTTAGGGATTAAAGAGGATTTGCACTACACGTTATTGCGTGATTTAAATGGTTCTGAAAAAGTAAAGGTGCTCTTGGCACAAGCGCTTTTCGGTAATCCGGATATTTTATTGCTGGATGAGCCGACTAACAACTTGGATATCGATTCGATCTTGTGGTTAGAAGGTTTCTTACAAAACTTTAAAAATACGGTTATTGTCGTTTCTCACGACCGTCACTTCTTGGATAATGTGTGTACGCACATCGCCGATTTAGATTTTGGGAAAATTCAATTGTATGGGGGTACCTATACCTTCTGGTATGAGTCATCTCAATTAGCCGCACGTCAGCGTCAAGATCAAAACAAGAAGACCGAGGAAAAGCGGAAAGAATTGGAGGAATTTATTCGTCGATTCTCAGCCAACGTAGCGAAGTCGAAGCAAGCGACCTCGCGTCAAAAGATGTTGGATAAGTTGCAAGTGGATGACATTAAGCCTTCTTCGCGTAAGTATCCATTCATCAACTTCAAGCCAGAGCGCGAAGCGGGTGACCAGTTATTGTCGGTCGAAAATTTATCAGCAACCACCGAAGACGGAGTGCCCTTGTTTACCAACGTATCATTTACAATCAACAAAGGGGATAAAGTAGCTTTTCTTGCGAAGGATTCATTAGCGATAACTGCCTTGTTTGATATTTTGATGGGTGAGGCAAAACCAACCTCTGGTGAATTCAAATGGGGTGTAACGACCACACAAACTTATTTACCCAATGACAATGCATCTTATTTTAAGGATGATTCCATGAATTTGGTGGATTGGTTGCGTCAATATTCCGTGGAGAAAGACGAAAGCTTTATCCGTGGATTTTTGGGCCGTATGTTGTTCTCGGGTGAAGAGGCATTGAAGAAATGTACAGTGATCTCAGGAGGGGAGAAGCAGCGTTGTATGTTCTCGCGTATGATGTTATCTGGCGCGAATGTGTGCATTTTTGATGAGCCGACGAACCACTTGGATTTGGAATCCATTACCGCTTTGAATAACGGGATGGTTGAATTTACGGGAACGATTTTATTTACCTGTCATGATCACCAGTTAACCAATACGGTGGCAAATCGTGTCATTGAACTAGGTTCGAAATCGCATTTAGATAAGTTGATGACTTATGATGAGTACATCACGGATGTAACGGTCAAAGCGCAGCGTGCAAGTTTATAAGACCTAAAGCGAATAAAAAAAGCCTCGATGAAAATCGAGGCTTTTTTGTTTTCAATCGTTCGATTACAAAATGAATCGCGTCGAAAGGAAGTTGGACTGTTGGTTCTCCACAATTTGGTTCACCAAATCCTTATTCAATTGATTCGCTTTCGTAGCTACTACGGTTCGGATTGAGAATGAACGCAAGGCGGCAGTTACCGATAAGGTTCCTTCTGCAGAATCCTTACGACCGGTGAAAGGGAATGAATCCGGTCCACGTTGGCATTGTGCATTAATATTCACACGCGAAACTTGATTAACCGTCTCATCGATTAACGCTGAAATTTGGTTTACATCGGTACCAAAGATCGCAACTTGTTGGCCGTGTGATGACTCGTGAATGTATTCAATCGGAGTCGAAATATCCTCAAAAGGTACAACTGGAACGACAGGTCCGAATTGTTCTTCATGCCAAACCTTCATCTTGTTATTCACCGGATAAAGCATTGCTGGGAAGAATAAAGACTTGAAGTTTTCACCCCCATGCTTGTTGATCACTTTCGCACCGTGCAATTTCGCATCTTCAATCAATTCTTTGAGGTAAGCTGGTTTATTAGGTTCCGGTAGTGGCGTAATTTGCACACCCGGCTCCCACATCATGCCAATTTTCAAGGCTTCGATTTTCTCAGCTAAACCTTTGTTAAAGGCTTCAGCTAAAGACTTGTGAACGAAGATAATCTTTACCGCCGTACAACGTTGGCCGTTAAACGATAGGGATCCCAATAAACACTCATTGATCGCTACATCCAATTGGGCACTTTCGGTTACGATGGCTGCATTTTTGGCATCAAGCCCTAAAATAGCACGTAAACGGTTTACTTTCGGGTGCATTTTCTTAAGCTTGTCGGCCACTTTCGATGAACCAATCAAAGTCAAGACATCAATCTTGCCCGACTCCATTAATTGAGGAATAATGGAATTTCCACGACCATATAACGTGTTAATCACACCAGCCGGGAATGAATCCTTAAATGCCTCCAATAATGGGTAGTGCAACAAGGTACCGTGTTTCGGCGGTTTGAAAAGAACCGTATTACCCATGATTAAAGCGGGGATCAAGGTGGTAAAGGTTTCGTTCAACGGGTAATTGAAAGGACCCATACAAAGCACCACGCCTAATGGAGAGCGACGCACTTGACCAATAATACCTTCCTCAATTAAGAAAGTGGATGAAGTACGATCGATGTCTTTTAAGGCACCGATGGTATCGTAGATATATTGAACCGTACGGTCAAATTCTTTTTGAGAATCACCTAAAGACTTACCAATTTCCCACATGAGAAGCTTAACTACCTCATCACGTTTTTGAATCATTTTTTGCGTGAATTTTTCCACGCATTCGATTCGTTGGCTTACCGACATCGATGGCCATTCGCCACGTCCATTTGAATAGGCTTTTACACCGGCATATAAAACTTCCATGGCATCGGTGGCATCCGTAATCGGATAAGAACCGATGCGTTTTTGTTCAAAACCGTTCGAAGTTTTCACGTAGATGGGAGACCAAACGTCTTGGGTCTTGCCAGCCCATTTGCGCATTTCACCATTGACAAGGTATTCTCTTTGTTCAATGGGTTGCGTCAAATCAAATTCTTTGGGGATATCTGTTGCCTTTGGAAACAGATTTTCTAAATCACTCGCTTGCATATTTTTTGTTAAATAATTTCCGAATGCAAATTTCACGGATTTGCATCTTTCAAATAAACCAATGTACTAATTATTCGAATATTACAGCGTTAAATTAGAAAAGTGTAAATTTTAAACGCTTAAAATTCTGTTTTTAGGGGGTATTTGCGGCGGATTTTATTGATTTGAAACTTGTACTGTTCCGTAAAACTGTTTGGATGCATTTGGATAAAAGCATTCTCCCAGCTAGAAAATAGACTTGTTTCTGAATCTTTAAAGACGTCAGGAGCAATGTTTTTACTGATTAGATAGTCCTTAAATTCCATTTTTTTGCCAGTTTTTGTGATAATTCAAAAGTAAGAAAAAAGATATCAAGGCAAGTATCCCTGAAATTAAGAATGGGATGGGGATGCGTTCTTGCATGCCCTCATAGATCCAACCGGAAAAGAAAGCACCTAATCCGATGCCCAATTCGAGTGCGATGTACATGGTAGCCATGGCGCGTCCCATGTGGTTTTTATTGGCTAAATCGGTCGTCCATGCTGCCAATGTAGGCGTATTGAATCCCCATGCGAAGCCAAACAAAATGGCGGATGCAACAACTGTGTAGGTATTCATTTCAATGAGCATGACGACCATCGATGCCGTAAGAATGAGGGTTGAAATTAGCAATACCGGTATTCGACCATATTTATCCGATGATTTGGAAAAGAATACGCGGACGACAATGGAGGCAATCGTATAAATGGTGAAATACAGCCCTTTGTTATGCCAACCAATCAATTTGGATATATCGGGGAGTAAAGTCACAATGACCCCTGATGAAAAGGAAACAAACAACATGATCCAAAATACAGGCAAAATATTGGGTTCAAAAACATCGTCCCAATTGATTTTAAATAGCTTCCAGGAAAATTTAGATTTCATCGCAGGAGCTAGGGTTTCCTTCATGCGCATTAATATCGCAATGGATAGGAGGGCGAATAGCGATGAAATCCAGAACATTTCCTGTAATCCGATTTCGCTTGCTAAATAACTACCAATGGCTGGTCCCAACGACATTCCAGTTGCGGTGAATATACCCAGACCTCCCTGTGCCTCGCCCCGACGGGTTTCAGGGATAATGTCGGCCACGTAAGCTGCCGTGGCCGTGGGTTTCGTGCCCGTCGACATGCCATGCAGGAATCGGAGAAATAAAAATCCTTGCACGGTATGAATAAGTGGATATAATCCGCCACATAAAAAACAAACCAACGAACCGAAGGCCATCACAGGTACCCGACCAATGTGATCCGTTAATTTCCCCGAGAAGGGTCTACTCAAGCCCGCGGTAAGTGTAAAGAGGGCAATGGTATAGCCGATGTAGGCCTTCCCACCCATACTCGCCAAATAATCGGGGAGCTCCGGGATGATCATGGAAAAGCTAGCCGAGAACAGAAAGTTACTCAAGCATAAGAGCCAGAATTGGAGCGTATAGATGGATTTTGATTCCTCCATTATACTTCTTCAATTAGTTCTTCAACGGCCTTTTTATTCATCCCCATCAGGAAGGCAGGTAATAGAACAAGATTACAGATCATCGCCATGAGTAGAGTTATGGATACCAATACGCCCAATGCTTGGGTTCCTTTGAATGTTGAAGCGGTGAAAATAAAGAATCCAAAAAACAAAATCATGGCCGTGTAGAACATGGAAACCCCTGTTTTTTGTATGGTAACTTGAACTGCAAGTTTGACATTTTTGCCATTCTTAAGCCACTCATCTTTATATCGTGTAAGGAAGTAAATGGTCCCGTCACTCGAAATACCAAAGGCAATCGAAAAGATTAGAATCGTACTTGGTTTTAAGGCAATGTGAAAATAGCCCATCAAGCCTGCGGTAATAATTAGTGGGATTAGACTCGGTAGGGTTGAGATGATTACCATGCGCCAACTTCTAAACAGCAGCGCCATGAGAATACAAATCAAGAAAATGGCTGTTAAGGTACTTTCAATTAGATTTTTCTGGAGGTATTCCGTTTGAAAGGCATAGATGACAGAATTTCCCGTCACCTTGGCGTCATACACACGTTTGTCGGAAGCAGGTAATAACTCACCCGTTTCCACATCCGTCCGATAAATAGAATCTATTTTCGGCTGTATTTCATCGAATAATTGTTTGGTTCGAACGGTACCAGCATCAGCCATTTGGAAACTGATTCGGGTGAATTGTTTTTTGGAATCGAGGAAACCATTAAATAGGTTGTTTTTTCCATTCAGGCTACTGTTAAATTCCTTGAGTTTAGCGAGCTCGTCGATTCCGGGAAGAACGAAATATTTAGGATCTCCGCCACGGTAGACTTGATAAAGGTATTTCGTGGCTGTTAGTAAGGAGAGGCCTTGGGTAAATTCCGGATACTTCGCCATGAGCTTTTCGGTGCGCTTCATTTTGGCCAAAATTTCGGGACTTAAGGCGCGACCCGGTTCATGGGCATCGATCGAAACCTCAAATGGCATAACACCTTTGAAATGTTTTTCGATGAATTTAAGGTCGGTGTAAATCGCATTATCCTGTGGAAGATCATCCACGATGTACCCAATAGCCTCAATCTTACTCAAACCATAGATGGAAACACACAAAATAATGCCAATGAAACTATAGATGTATTTTCGATGACTGAATACCCAGTTTTCCACGTAGGTTAATACTTTATTTACCCGTTTGGATTCAAAATGAGCTAAATCTTTGGCCTGTGGAGCTTTTAAATAACTGAAAAATATGGGTATTAATAAAAGTGAAATTAGGAAGGTCAACATCACATTCAGTGCTGCTACGATACCAAATTCAACAAGCAATGCCGACCCCGTGAATGCAAAAACGCCAAATCCAATCGACGTGGTTAAATTGGCTAAAAATAAGGTTCTCCCTACGGTACTCGCACTTTCGATTAAAGATGCTTCTTTGATTTGCGTAATTAAATACGTTTCATGGTATTTATTTAATAGGAAGATTGTATTGGGTACCCCAATGACTACAATGAGTGGAGGGATTAGGCCGGAGAGTAAGGTGATTTTAAATCCAAATAAAACAATGGTGGCTAAAGATGCCACAATGCCAATCATAATGACAATTAAGGCAAAGAAAACGACCTTAATGGAACGAAAGAAATACAAAAGAATGAGTGATGTTACCAAGATGGCGAGTCCAAGAAACAGGACAAGTTCATTGGTTACCTGTGCCGTTAATTCTGTTCGAATGAAAGGCATCCCTGAATAATGCAGGACATGCTTATTTTCTTTTGAATAGGCATCGCCAATGCGTTTGATATTTTTAACAAGCGTGATTCTACTTTTATTATTGATGGTTTTTTGATCCAAGGAGATCAGCATCATGTGAACCTTCAAATCCTCGGTAAATAGGAAATTTCGGTAGATGGGTAATCGGTGTAATCGTTCTCTTAATGAATCTAAATCAGCTTGTGTACTCCGCTCATTGCCTTGATAGGCCGTTTTTGATTTGAATTGTTTCCCGCTACTATCTAGGAAAAGTATGGGTAAATTGGGTAGTGCAATGATGGATTTGATTCCCGCTTGCTTTTTGATGTCTTGGTAAAGTTTGTTCCAAGCATCAAATTCTTTTGGGCTAAACAAATTAGGGTTTTCAATGCCGATGACCATGATATTGCCATCTTCGCCATATTTCTTTTTGAAGGATTCATACAATTGGAATCTTTCATCCGATTTAGGGAGAATTTTGGCAAGTTCATAGCTCAACTGAATTTGGCTCGCCTCATAAATAAATGCAGCAGTTAGGATACTTAGGCAAACTAATATCCCTATTTTAAAGGCTAATATTTGGTTGGCAATCCAATTCCAGGTCTTATTCATAATTACTTAGGTCGTATTATATTTTCCGCCACCAAAAGGTCCTCTGGGGTGGTAATTTTGATATTCGTATATTCTCCCTCCGTCAAGTGAATGGCTTCTCCGTAAGCTTCTACCACACTGGCATCGTCGGTAAATCCAGTTGAATAATCTTGCTTGAAAGCTTTTTTGAGCGTTTTTAATGAGAATATCTGTGGGGTTTGGATGATTTTTACATCATCACGCAACACTGATTTAAATGCTTTTTTTGAATCATCCCAGATTCGAATGGAATCCTTGCTCGAAACTGAAACGACACAATTCCCTAAATCTTTCGCACAGGCGAACGCTTTGTTGATGGTATGAGGCTCAATGAGCGGACGAACGCCATCATGAATGGCTACTAAAATGTCTTCGTTGGAATCAATATTATCGATGGCATTTTTGGAGGAATGAAAGCGCGTTTCGCCTCCCTCAACAATGTGATGTGGGGTTAACTTGAGAATTTCTAGGTATTTTTCACAGAGCTCTTTCCAATAATCGATTTGATTACTGGGTAAAACGACGATGAGTTCGATGGCTGGATCTGCCTTTTTGAAGGCAGATAGCGTATGAAATAAAATCGGTTTGTTCTGAAGGAGCAAAAACTGTTTCGCGACGGCGCTGTTCATTCGCTGACCAGAACCTCCCGCTACAATGATGGCAATTTTCTTCAAAACAAACCGGTTAAAAATTAGATGATCAACATCACATCGCCATAACTAAAGAAACGGTATTTCTCTTTGATGGCTTGTTTGTATGCTTCTTGAATCAATTCATATCCTCCAAATGCCGAGGTCATCATTAATAAGATGGATTCAGGCAAATGGAAATTGGTTAATAAAGCCGTAGGGATTTTAAACTCGTACGGAGGGAAGATAAACTTATCTGTCCAACTGTTGATTGGTTTTAAATGTCCACTCGCTGATACCGAGGACTCCAAGGCCTTCATGACCGTCGTTCCGATGGCTAAAACTTGCTTTTTATTATCAATGGCTTGATTGACAAATTCACAAGTAGCTTCATTGATCATGAAGTGCTCTGAATCCGTCTTATGCTTTGTTAGATCTTCAACATCCACTTGGCGGAAAGTACCTAGACCTACGTGTAAAGTAATAGGTGTAAACTGAACTCCGCTTAATTCCATGCGTCTCATAACGATTTTTGAGAAGTGTAAGCCGGCTGTTGGCGCTGCCACAGCACCCACATGCTCCGCATAGATTGTTTGAAAGCGCTCGCGATCATCTTCTGTCGCGGCACGCTTGAAACGAATTTCGTCCGGTAGGGGAGTCTCACCTAATTCATGAATAGCCTGCATTAAGGCATCGTGATCGCCATCGTATAAGAAACGGATGGTTCTTCCACGGGAGGTTGTATTATCGATTACTTCAGCAACTAAATCTGAATCGCCAAAATATAATTTATTGCCTACACGAATTTTACGCGCAGGATCAACTAACACATCCCAAAGGCGGTGTTCACGATTCAATTCACGTAAAAGGAAAACTTCAATTTGAGCCCCTGTTTTCTCCTTGTTTCCATAAAGACGAGCAGGGAAAACTTTGGTATTGTTGGTCACCAAAACATCACCTTCGCCGAAATAATCTACGATGTCCGTAAATTTCTTGTGTTCAATGGTTTTTTCTTTGCGATTCACAACCATCATACGTGCGTCTTCACGATTTTCGGTTGGGTTTAAAGCGATAAGGCTTTGGGGTAAATCAAATCTGAATTCAGATAATTTCATTCGGATGGGTTTATGATAAATTAAGCAAGATACAAATATACACTTTTCAAGGGGGGCTTGTCAAGTCCTATTTTTAAAACAATTAAGTTTGTTTCAAGGTTGAATCCTTAAAAATACGCAAGTGAAGAATAAAGTTTCTATTTTCTGGTTCCGTCGCGATTTAAGAATCGAAGACAATCATGGATTATATCAGGCATTGCAAGGTCCTTGGCCTGTTTTACCAATTTTTATTTTTGATCCCCATATTTTAGATAAGTTATCGAACAAGTCGGACGCTCGTGTTGAATTTATTTTGCATTCGCTTGAAAAAATACAAAGTTCACTTGAACCTTTGGGGGCGTCACTCTTGGTGAAACATGCAAGTCCGCTGGTAGCTTATCAGGAATTAGCCAATGAATTTGATATACAGGCCATTTACACCAATCACGATTACGAAGCTTATGCACAAAAGCGGGATAGCGCGATTGCTGAATGGGCCGCAAGCCATTCCATCGAATTTAGGTCTTTTAAAGATCAAGTCGTTTTTGAAAAAGATGAGGTCTTGAGTGGGCAGGGGACGCCGTATACGGTATTTACTCCTTATTCTCGTAAGTGGAAGGAGCGTTTGGCGGCTAATCCCATCGTGAATTATCCATCAGAAAAGGAATCGAATTACTATCAAGGATTTTTTGAATTGCCAAGTCTTACAACTTTGGGTTTTCAACCTTCAGGCCTACGTTTTCCGGGGCAAGAAGTATCTCAACAGCTCATTCAAGGCTATCAAGTGCAAAGAGATTTTCCTAGTTTAGACGCGACTTCTAGGCTATCGGTCCACCTTCGATTCGGTACCGTTTCGATTCGCAGTTTAGTTCAAAAGGCCTTGGGAGTGTCCGAAACGTGGTTGAATGAATTGATTTGGCGAGATTTTTATTTCAATATATTACATCATTTTCCGCATGTTTCCTCAGGTTCTGCCTTTCGGAAGGAATATGATCGTATGGAATGGCGTAATGATCCAACTGAATTTGAGGCTTGGTGTCAAGGACAAACGGGGTATCCTATTGTAGATGCAGGCATGCGTGAATTAAATGCCACGGGTTTTATGCATAACCGGGTGCGGATGATTGTCGCAAGTTTTTTGGTGAAACATTTATTGATTGATTGGCGCTGGGGGGAAGCCTATTTTGCCGAAAAGTTATTGGACTTTGATTTTGCGGCCAACAATGGCGGATGGCAATGGGCCGCGGGAAGTGGCTGTGATGCTGCGCCTTATTTTCGGGTGTTTAACCCGACTTTGCAGACCCAAAAATTTGATAAGGAGCTCAAATATATTCGCAAATGGGTTCCTGAGTTTCAGGAATTAAGTTATCCACAGCCTATCGTAAACCATGAGCAGGCTCGGGTTCGCGTGCTTGCGGTATACAAAAAGGCATTGGATCGTCAGTAAATGTTTTTTCCCTGGATTTTATAATCCGTTAAATCGATGGAAAGAAAGCCTATTTTCAGGTTTACCTCCATTTTAAAGGGGATTTGGTATTTGTCTTGCGAAATCCACAGACGGATAGCATCCTCATCTTTAAAAAGATTGTTCTTGGGTAATACGAGCGAAGTTCGGATACACTTGACATTTCCGAAATCACTAGCTAGGGTTTCAAAACCTTTAACGACAAACCAAATTTCATAAATTGTGCCATCTACGAGGACTTTAGCACTAAGCTTTTGGCCAATGGACATATTACTGAGTGGTTTATCGCGTAGGTAGAAATACCCACCAATTAAATCTAGGGTCGATGGCGTAATGGAAAGATTTTTGTCGACCGGTGTATTTTGTGGCGAGTGTATTTTAGCTATGGCTGATTCCTGAGAGTAAACGACTTGTTCCTCTTTTCGATAGCGACCTTCGCGTTTCCGCATTTCGGTTTTAATGGGCATTAATGTATTTACGTCGAGGTAGGCCGACCAATAATCCTCGACCGGTGAAAAGAATTTTAACCAAGAAACGGTTTGGCCGAGAATTTCAACTTTCCGACAAGGATGATTGTTGATCGTTTGTATCGTCGCGCTACTTTTAACGGTTGCGGTTGCAGCTTCAATAAAACCCAAATGAATACGATAATTGAGTTGTTCCCCGCCTTGGAAAATGGCACGCTCCTGTGCGTTAGATGTCAAGTTTACTGACAAAAAAAATACAGAAATAAGAAGGCGGTTGATACAGAAGGCTTTATATGTTTTCAAAGGGCTAATTTGCTGGCAGATATTTAAAATTCAAATGAAATTTCACTGTCAAAAGTTCCAATAGATTATCAACTAATTTGATTAAAGTTTAATGTCAATTAGCTATTTTTGTTAGGATTTATCAAGGGGTAAATTTCAACGAAATACGATTATTCAAATTTATCAATAAATATAACATGGCAAAACAATCGGAAGGAGCTTCGGGCTTAGCAGCTGAGAAATTAAAGGCTCTTCAGACAACTTTGGAAAAATTAGATAAGGCTTATGGTAAAGGTACTGTTATGCGCTTATCAGATAGTAAAGTGATGGATGTGCCGGTTATATCGACGGGTTCATTGGGATTGGATTTGGCTTTGGGAATTGGTGGTGTTCCTCGCGGACGTGTGGTTGAGATTTATGGGCCGGAATCGTCGGGTAAAACGACTTTGACGATGCACTGTATCGCTGAAGCGCAAAAGGCTGGAGGTATTGCGGCATTCGTCGATGCAGAACATGCCTTTGATCGTTCTTATGCGGAGAAATTGGGTATTGATACGGAGAATTTGTTGATCTCTCAGCCAGATAATGGTGAGCAGGCTTTGGAAATTGCAGAGCATTTAATTAGTTCGGGTGCGATTGACATTATTGTCATTGACTCTGTGGCAGCTTTGGTACCTAAGGCAGAGATTGAAGGGGAGATGGGGGATTCGAAAATGGGTTTACAAGCACGTTTGATGTCTCAGGCACTTCGTAAGTTGACCGGTACGATTAACAAAACGGGATGTTGCTGTATTTTCATCAACCAGTTGCGTGATAAAATTGGGGTGATGTTTGGAAGTCCGGAGACAACAACCGGTGGTAATGCCTTGAAATTTTACGCGTCGGTTCGTTTAGATATTCGTCGGGCAGGCCAAATCAAGGAATCCGCGGATTCGATCACAGGTAACCGTACACGTGTGAAAGTGGTAAAAAATAAATTAGCGCCACCTTTCAAAGTTGTCGAGTTTGATATCATGTATGGAGAGGGTATTTCGAAGGCTGGTGAGGTCTTGGATTTAGGTGTCGATCTTGGTGTAATTGATAAGTCGGGCTCATGGTTCTCTTACAACGGAAATCGTTTGGGTCAAGGCCGTGATGCGGTGAAGGATTTGATTAAGGATAATCCTGAGCTCATGGAGGAGATTGAAGCGAAGATCAAGGAAAAGGTAAAGGGAGATGACTCAGCCTTGTTGGACAAGGACGCAGTAGCTGCTGAGTAATTTCAGCTCCGTTCAAACTAAAAAAGAGGCTTAGGCCTCTTTTTTAGTTTAGTTCGATATTAAATCGGTTGAAAAGTTTGCGGACTGTTTTTTCGACCGACTTGTCCGTCTCCATGGCTTCGGAAATCGATTGAACGGCGTGAATAACAGTGCTGTGATCTCTGCCTCCAAAATGGTAACCAATGGATTTGAGCGGGAGATTAGTTAATTCCTTCAACATATACATAGCCACCTGACGAGGGAATACTGTTTCTTTCTTGCGACACTTGCCCGTTAATAATTCCAGATCAACATCGAAGTGTGATGTGATAGCGTCTAAAATATTATCAACACTTAATTCTTTCTCTTGGTCGTTAACGATAGACTTTAACGTCGATTTGGCTAATTCCAAATCAATCTCTTTGCGTGTTAAAGATGCTTGTGCCATTAGAGAAATAATCACTCCTTCTAATTCACGTACGTTGGTTTGAATCGAATGCGCCAGGTATTCGAGTACATCAAAATTGATTTGAATTCCATCATCTTGCAATTTCTTCTGAATGATGGCAATACGCGTCTCGAAATCAGGTTGTTGCAAATCAGCCGTCAAGCCCCATTTAAATCGGCTCAACAAGCGATCTTCCATACCAGCTAAATCACGCGGTGCGCGATCGGATGATAGAATGATTTGCTTTCCTGATTGATGTAAATGGTTGAAGATATTAAAGAATGTCTCTTGCGTTTTCTCTTTACCTGACAAGAATTGAACATCGTCAATGATGAGCACATCCACCTGTAAATAGAAATTGGTAAATGTTTCAATCGAATTGTTACGAATCGCGTTTACAAATTGGTTCGTAAATTTCTCCGTTGATACATATAGGACAAATTTATCAGGAAACTGATTCTTGATTTCATTGCCGATTGCCTGAATCAGGTGGGTCTTACCGAGTCCGACACCCCCATAAATCATCAATGGATTAAACGACGTCAATCCTGGCTTGTTCGCTACGGCCATTCCAGCAGCTCTACCTAATCGATTACAATCGCCTTCGATAAACTTATCGAAGGTATATTTGGGAATCAAATAGGAATCCAACTCCAATGAATCCAAATCTTTGAATTGAAATGGGTTGCTTTGTGCAGGATTCTGAGGAATGTTATGTTTGTAGGACTGATTATTCGCCGACTGCTGATTAACGGTAGGTAGATTAAACGTCAATGGAGGATTTTTGCGATCCCCTTTGTCTACTACAATTGAATATTCGAGCATTCCTCGTTTTCCAACCGTCTGATCAATGGCTTTGCGTAGTGTACTCACGTAGTTTTCTTCTAACCATTCATAGAAGAATTGTGAAGGCACTTGGATGGTGAGTGTATTGTTGACAAAACGAAGCGGTACAATTGGGCTGAACCAGGTCGAAAATTGTTGTTCAGATATATCCCCCCGGATGATATCCAAACATTTGTTCCACAATTCTTTAACCTCGTTATGCATCTAATTTGTACTCTTTTTTATTTTTTTGGGTCAACAATTCCTAGCATAGCTATTCAGAAAATGAGAATGGCTACTCGTATTTATAAATTTAAATTTCAATGGTTGGGTACTGGCAAAAACCAAATGTTTTTGTTTAGCGGGGAGACAAAAATAGTAAAATTCGGGGGCGTTCCAAATTCAATATTTTTTATTTTCTTTAAAAAAGCGCTTAAAAAATTTGGACCTAAAAATTGTTCAACAATAGAGCCATTGAAAGCACAATTCACTTGAAAAAATCAAATAAAAAAAATCGAATTTTTTTTGAATAAAATTCGTATTTAAATTGATAGAATTGATTGTAAAGAGGATAGTTAATTTGTTAATTGATTGATTATTAAGTACTTAGTTGTACTATATTGTGATTTTTGTACTAGCAAATGACTTTAAGTTTTGCTGACATTAATTCAACCGAAATAATATCAGTTTCGGTTTGTAGGCTTTCTCCATCTATATGATAATAAGTACCCATTGGCGCTTTTAATTGAATGGAATTAGCCTGCTGAATTTCAACGAGTTGGTGCTTATGGATCCTTTTCAAAAATAGGCTAATTCCAAGTTGGGCTATTTGATGAAATTTTCCACTTTTTATTTTAACTATTTCAAAAAGAGCGTCTTGCAGATTGGATGTTGGGGAGATAAATGCATTATTTCCAAATTGATTTGCATTGGCTATGGTCAATGAAAAAATAGGCTGCTTATCATTAGTGCCGATGAGTAGTTCGGTTTCCTTGTACTGACTTAATGCCTTTAAGCTAGCCTTGATGTAATTGAAGAGGCCACGTCCATTTCCTTGATGGAAAAGAGCGGCTACCTCAGCATCGAATCCGATACCTGCTGTACAAAAGAAAGGACGATTATTCCAGCTCAAAACATCGATTTCAATAAAATTACTTTGTAAAGCTTTTTGAATCGCTTGGTTGGTAGACATGGGTATACCTAAATGGCGTGCTAATCCGTTCCCAGAGCCTAATGGTATGATGCCCAAAGGGATGTCTGTTCCTATTAATGCACTTCCGAGTTCGTTGACAGTTCCATCCCCACCGATGGCGATAATTCGATCGGGTTTTAGTGGGAGCAAATCTTGAATGATTTCATGAGCATGATGAGGACGCTCGGTTAAAACAAGGGTAGAATTGGGAATCTTTTGGATTCTCTTTATCAACTCTTGTCGATATCTATTACTTTTGTTTCCAGCGTTGGGATTGTAAATGAAATAGACCATTGGGTGTATTTTTACGCAATTTACCTTCATTTTAGCAAATAATTTCTATAAATATGATGAAAGTAGGCGATAGCTATGAAATTGAATTTTCATTTACTCAGGATCAAGTAAATGATTTTTGTAAAATTTCGGGGGATTTTAACCCCTTGCATTGGGATGAGGCTTTTGCGGCTACTACCTCCTTTAAAAAACCCATTATTCATGGTGCTTTGATAGCCAGCGTTTTTTCGCGTGTCATGGGTATGGAATTCCCGGGATCGGGAAGTGTATATTTAAAGCAGGTTTCTGAATTTAAGCGTCCTTTATACGTAGGTCAAACCTACCAAGCGAAGTTTGAAGTTGAAAGCGTCAACGAAAGCAAACACACTGTTGAAATTAAAACACAGGTGTTTGAAATGGAGCGAGGCAAGTTAATGGTTGACGGAATGGCCACTGTGATGCACAGTGAATTATTCTAAATAATTGGATACATAAAAAAAGCCCGATTAATCGGGCTTTTTTTATTGCTTAGAAATCGGGCAATTATTTTGCTGCGTTCTTCTTGTTTTGAACTTCAGTACGGATTTCTTGAGCCAAAGTTTTCAATTGTTGAAGACCTCCTCTAACGCGAGTACCAGCTGCTTGGTTACCCTTCTCGTAGAATTTTTCGAAATCACCTTCCAAAGATAAAATTAGGTCTTTTACTTGTGCAAATCTGCTCATAATAATTTGAATTTTTAGGTTGTAAAAAAATTAGATTGTCTTTATTCGCTGTTTGAAGCGCTTATAGTACGAAATTTAGTAAAATTTGAATAGCCCACAAATTAATTTGCATAAAAAAGCCAAAAAAAAGTTTAAAAAGTTAAAATTCAATCAAAATTTACCGTTAACTAATGATTAATCCTTGTAATAGCCCGCTTTTAGGCGTTTTTGAACTTCTGCAAAACAGGTTGTCGTATATTCAATATCTTCTAAGGTATGCGAGGATGTTGGAATTATTCTCAACATGATTTGACCCTTAGGAACTACTGGATAAACAACGATGCTGCAGAAGATTCCCATGTTTTCGCGTAAATCTCGAACAAGTTTGGTTACCGCATTAATATCATAATCCCCATGTAAAAACACAGGAGTAACGGGTGAGGTCGTTTCTCCGATATCAAATCCCTTCTCTTGAAGTCCCATTTGAAGTGCACGAACATTCGCCCAAAGCTTCTCGCGTAGTTCAGGGTGTTTCTTAATTAATTCCAATCGCTTCATCCCGCCAATGACAAATGGCATCGGTAAGGCCTTCGCATAGGTTTGTGAGCGCATGTTGTATTTCAAATACATGATAATGTCCTTAGGTGCCGCAACAAATGCCCCAATAGCTGCCATCGATTTCGCAAAAGTTGAGAAATACAAGTCGATCCCTTCCGTACAATTTAAGTGCTCTCCAACACCACGGCCATTGGCACCCATTGTTCCAAAGCCATGTGCGTCATCCACCAATAATCGGAAATTAAAGTCTTTCTTCATTTCTACGATCTTGTCTAATGAACCTACTTTTCCCGACATACCAAATACGCCTTCCGTAATTACCAAGATTCCTCCTCCGGTTTCTTGCGTCTTTTTCGTTGCACGTTCTAAGTTCTTGCGCAATGAATCCATGTCATTGTGATTGAACTTATAATAGTCGCCCATTTTAGCTTTGTGCAAACGAATACCATCAATTAAACATGCATGTGACTCAGCATCATATACGATGATATCCCGGTGGTCCACCATACATTCAATGATTGACATGACACCCTGGTAACCATAGTTTAAGAGGAAAGCATCCTCTTTTCCCACGAACTCAGCCAATTGTCTTTCGAATTCTTCGTGTTCATCGGTATTTCCCGACATCATTCGAGCACCCATTGGATAAGCTAAACCATATTTTGCCGTTGCATCTGCATCGGCTTTGCGAACTTCCGGGTGATTAGCTAGGCCAAGGTAGTTGTTCAATGACCAGTTTAACATTTCCTTACCCATGAATGTCATGCGGGGACCTAGTTCGCCGGTCAACTTAGGAAATGAGAAATAATGGTGGGAATAATGGGCATGGGCACCAATCGGTCCCATGTTTTTGACAACTTTCTCGAAAATATCCACTTTAAATTGCGTTTTGGTTTGTTAATACTAAATACGTAAGACAAAGGTAATTTTAAATTTTTATTATCACAATGTAAATGAATTGCGGTTTTGAGGAAATAATTACTTTAATTCGCTTTGGCTTTTAGGAAAAGCCGCTTCATCAAAAATCCAATTTTGCTATGTTTCGTAAATATCTATTCATAGGTCTTCTTCTACCAAGTTTCTTATTTGGACAAGCGACTCAAAAACCACTCATTGAAGCTTCCAACGGAATGGTTGTTACAACCCATCCAGCTGCCAGTAAAATTGGTTTAGATATTTTGAAAAATGGGGGTAACGCCATCGATGCCGCCGTTGCAGTTAATTTTGCCTTGGCCGTTTGCCACCCAGCCGCTGGGAATATTGGTGGTGGTGGATTTTTGGTTTATCGAACCGCCAAAGGGAAGGCTTACACGTTGGATTACCGTGAAATGGCTCCTCTTTCCAGTTCACGCGATATGTACCTAGATTCTACAGGTCAAGTTATTCCGGGAAAGAGTTTTGTGGGCATACATTCCGTAGGTGTTCCCGGTTCAGTCGCCGGGATGGAGGCCATGCACAAACGCCTGGGTAAATTAGCTTGGGAGGAATTGGTTCAGCCCGCGGTTGATCTTGCTCGTAACGGCGTGGTTTTAACGGGTAAGGAAGCTCGCGGATTAAATCGGAATCGGGCGGATTTTATGAAATACAATCCAGGAAGAGCCTATATGGTGAAGGCCGATAGCACGCAGTGGCTGGAAGGAGAATTGTTTATCCAAAGCGATTTGGCGAATACATTAGAACGAATTTTAAAATTTAAATCGAAAGGTTTTTACCAAGGAGAGACGGCTGATTTAATTGTCGAGGAAATGAAGCGCCAAGGTGGCATTATCACACACCGCGACTTGAAATCCTACAAAGCTATTTGGCGAAAACCTCTTTTAAGTCAATATAAGCAATATTCCATCATTGGAATGCCACCCCCATCCAGCGGAGGAGTAGCAATCGGGCAATTATTTTCGATGATCAAGCCCTATCCATTGGCGCATTGGGGTGCTCAATCAGATTCCACGATCCAAGTAATGATCGAAGCGGAGCGTCGGGTTTATGCGGATCGTGCGAAATGGCTCGGTGATCCTGATTTTGTCAAAGTGCCCATCAACGAATTGTTGGACACCAATTACCTAGCCCAACGCATGCAAAATATGCAATTTGAGAAGGCTACTAAGAGTTCGGATGTTTCAGCAGGAGCATTTCCGGGCTACGAGAGTCCCGAAACAACGCATTATTCCATTGTAGATAAGGATGGTAATGCTGTTGCTATCACGACCACCTTAAATAATTCCTATGGAAGTAAGGTTTTCGTCGGTGGGGCAGGATTTCTTTTGAATGATGAAATGGATGATTTCAGTGCCAAGGCCGGCGTTCCCAATCTCTATGGTTTAGTAGGAACCAAGGCGAATGAAATTCAACCTCGAAAGCGTATGTTGTCGAGCATGACCCCAACCATCGTCACCGAAGGAGATAAATTGCGATTGGTCGTAGGTACTCCAGGAGGTTCGACCATCATTACGAGTGTTTTTCAGGTTATGTTGAACTCCTTAGTCTTTGGGATGAATATGCAACAAGCTGTTGAATATCCACGTTTTCATCATCAATGGTTGCCCGATTTAATTCGCTATGAGGCTAAACGATTCGATGAAGCACAGCTCGGCCGATTGAAAGAGAAGGGGTATGAATTGAATTCGACGACTAGCATTGGTCTCGTGGAAGGAATCTATATCCTCCCCAATGGAAAGTATCAGGGAGGGGCAGACTCACGTGGAGACGATACGGCGTTGGGTTATTGAAATAACTTAGCCACGAGAAAAGCAGCTGTCGCAGCGGCTGCTCCAATGGAAGTTACCTTCAATGAACCGATGATTGGATTTTGTCCGGTTACCTTGCTTTTGAAATAACCAAAGATGAGCAATGCCAAAATGGTTACTCCAGCCGAGTATTTTAAGCCATCAACGGGATGAGTTACATAAAAATAGGGCAGGAGTGGGATGAATCCACCGACGATGTATGAAATTCCAATCGTCAAGGCCGAGTTTCTTGCGCGGTTTGGATTTGGTTTTTCCAGTCCCAATTCGAAACGCATCATGAAATCGACCCATTTGTCCTTGTCCTTGGAAATAGCTTCTACGACGATTTCTTGTGCCTCCGGGCTTAAACCATAATCTTCGAATACTTCTCGGATTTCTTCTTTTTCACGATCTGGTACTCGTTCTACCTCCTCATATTCTCGCTTTAATTCCGCTTCATAGTGTTCTTGTTCCGTTTGCCCGGCGAGATAGCCTCCTAAACCCATGGCGATTGATCCTGCCACGATTTCCGCGATTCCGGCTGTGGTGACAATCGAGGCAGCCTCTACGGCTCCAGAAAGTCCCGCGGCTAGCGCAAACGGAACCGTTAGGCCGTCCGACATTCCAATCACCATGTCCGTGATGAAGTCGGAGCTTTTTAAATGTTTTTCGTGTAAATGATGATCAGGTCCGTGCATAGTCTACTTATTTGATGCCGTGCATCATTCGTTTAAGAGGTCCTACGGCTAATATGTACATCAAGATTGACGCTAATCCCGCTAAAATGACAAACACCATGAAGAACTCGTATAAATTGTGAATCTCAAATCCAAGAAAGCTTGGTAGGGCTACTCCTGCCTCAATTTTCGTAGGAGGTAATAAGGCACCTAATGTTCCTGCGAGTGCATAACCCGCCGCATTGGCAATAAACCAAACTCCCATTAACAATGACGAGAATCTTTTAGGGGCTAATTTGGATACTAACGAAAGTCCGATTGGCGATAAGCAAATTTCTCCCATCGTGTGAAATAAATACATCACAAAAAACCATACAACACCTAGTTTACCTGTTCCCAAATCCTTTACTTGGTTGGCGATGATTAAGTATCCAATCGCTAACAATAGTAAGCCAATCGCTTGTTTTGTAGGGGAATTCGGTTCAATGCCTCTTTTCTGCAAACGAACCCATAGATAACTGAATGGAAGCGCCAATAATATGATGAAAATGGAATTTGCATTTTGGACAGAGCTTGGCGGTAATTCGATTCCGAAGAAATTCAAATCCGTTTGCTGGTCGGCAATAAAGGTTAATGACGATCCGGCTTGTTCGAAGGCCGACCAGAAAAACATGACAAAAAAGGCAATAATATACATCACCCAAATGCGATCGCGCTCAATTTTGGTGAGCGTCTTATCGGTCAGAATTAAGAAGGCTAGACTAATTCCTGAAGAATAAATAATGGGATAGATCCAGTCTTTGATGGGGTTTGCTTCCTCGGTTACAATGTAAAAATGGATTCCAAATACGAGGGCGATGAATAGGCCGACGGTTGTTAGGATCGATTTTGTGGAAAATTCCGCCTTTTCCGATTCTTCGTCCGTTTTTGTTTGATTGTTGAAAACAGGTTTTAGACCTACAGCTTGACCATTGGGGTCAACGATGTATTTGTTTTTTAGGAAATGGAATAAGATGGTTCCTAATAACATAGCTGACCCAGCTGCTAAGAAACCCCATTTGAAGGCTTCCACATTTCGTACCCCGTCAACTTTAATGTCGCCAACCATCGGGCAAATCAACATGCCGAGGAAGGCGCCCGTATTGATTCCCATGTAAAAGATGGTGAAGGCAGAGTCTAGCCGACTGTCACCTTTGGGATAAAGGGAGCCTACCATCGATGAGATGTTGGGTTTGAAAAAACCATTTCCCACAATAAGGAATAACAAGCCAATCCACATAAACAGGCTGGCCATGGAGAAATTCGTTTGGAAGGTACTTGCGGAACTAAAGAGGAATAATTGACCAATTGACATGACCAATCCACCTAAAATGATGCAATTTCGATTTCCCAAGTATCGATCGGAAACATATCCCCCGATCATGGGCATTAAGTAGCTTAAGCCTAGAAATCCTCCGTAAAGAATTGACGCTTCATTTTGTTTAAATGCCAAAGCATTAACTAAAAAGAGCGAAAGAATGGCACGCATGCCATAAAAATTGAATCGCTCCCACATCTCGGTGGAGTACAGTACATACAATCCTTTTGGGTGAGCGGTAGAGTTTTGTGTCATAATAGGTTGATGATAATCGGTCGGCAAGATAAAATATCTTTGTTTAAATCAAGCATGATATGATTGATAAAATTTCATCGTTTGATGGTCCAAATTGAAAAAAGATGTGAAACCTTTTTCGTAATATTGTTGGTTCATTCGTTAACGAATATTTAATTCAATTCATTCATGGGTAAGATTATCGCGATTGCAAATCAAAAGGGCGGTGTAGGTAAGACCACGACAGCTATTAATCTAGCTGCGAGTTTAGCTGCATTGGAATTTAAAACGCTTTTGATTGATGCTGATCCCCAGGCGAATTCGACTTCGGGTCTCGGGTTCAATCCCAAAGAGGTGAGTCGGAGCATTTATGAATGCATGGTGGGGATTGCTACGGTTTCAGAAAGTATTTTAGCAACCGAAGTGCCCTTTTTGGATATTATTCCTTCACACATTGATTTGGTGGGAGCGGAGATTGAAATGATTAATTTGACGAACCGGGAAGGAAAGATGAAAGAGGCCTTGTCGGGCATTAAGGACCAATATGATTTTATCATCATGGACTGCTCACCATCGTTAGGTCTAATTACCATTAATAGTCTTACGGCTGCAGATTCCGTGATTATTCCGGTGCAATGCGAGTATTATGCCTTGGAAGGATTGGGTAAATTGTTGAATACGATTAAGATTATTCAATCGAGATTGAATCCCGGATTAGTCATTGAGGGAATCTTATTGACCATGTATGATTTGCGTTTACGCTTATCAAATCAGGTGGTTAATGAAGTAAATTCACACTTTAAGAATATGGTTTTTGAGACCATTATTCCACGAAATATTCGATTATCGGAATCCCCGAGTTATGGAATTCCTGCGATTTTGCATGATGCAGATAGCAAGGGAGCGATTAGTTATTTGAATTTAGCCAAGGAGATTATCCAGAAAAACGGTCTATTACAAACCATTTGATCAAATTTAGATGAGCAGCAAGCAGGAGGCAAATAAGAAGCGTATAGGATTAGGGAGAGGTTTAGGGGCTTTATTGGAGGATTCAGAGAACCTTCAAAGTTCCGCGCGTCAGGGTGCTGATTCGCTCGGTGGATTGGATGGCGTAAACCTGATGGAGGAGATTCCTTTGGAGTTTATTGAGACGAATCCTTATCAGCCAAGGGAATATTTTGAACAAGAAGCGCTCCAAGATTTAGCGGAATCCATTCGTGTTCAAGGAATTATTCAGCCGATTACCGTTCGGAAGGTAGCGCCTCGTAAGTTTCAGTTGATTTCTGGAGAACGTCGTTTACAAGCCTCTAAAATTGCGGGTTTGGTGCGCATTCCGGCGTATGTTCGGACGGCTGATGACCAACAAATGATTGAGATGGCCTTGATTGAAAACATTCAACGTGAAAACTTGAATGCCATCGAGATTGCCCTTTCTTACAAGCGCTTGATGGAGGAATGTGACTTACGTCAAGAAGATTTAGGGGCTCGTGTGGGGAAGAATCGTTCGACGGTAACGAATTACATGCGTTTATTAAAATTGCCACCTCACATTCAGGTAGCGATTCGTGATAATAAAATTTCGATGGGGCATGCACGTTGTTTGATCTCGGTTGAAAATACGGAGATTCAGCAGCAACTGTTCTTAAAGACGATTTCCGAAGAATGGTCGGTGAGACGTTTAGAGGATGCTGTTCGTCAATCGGCAACTCCCGCAACGGACCAACCCAGTGGAGGAAAAACGTCCATCGACGCGAATGATTTACGGCAATGGCAAGGTCAATTGACTCAATTTTTCAAGGCGCCTGTTTCCTTGAAGATGAATGAAGCGGGAAAAGGGGAAATGAAAATTGTCTTTAAATCGAAAGAGGAATTGTTGAAGGTATTAGCTGCCATTCAGTCTTAATATATGCGTCTAATTACTTTGGTGCTGTTTTTTGTATTGTTTTCAGGCAAGTTATTTGCGGATGGGATTGACTCGTTGGTACAAATTAAAAAGGACACCTTTGTTCCGGTAAAAAAGCCTTATAAAATCATTCCCCGACAAGCTACGTTGAAATCGCTCATGATTCCGGGGTGGGGACAATATTACAACCGTCAGTATTGGAAGTTACCATTAGTAGCCGGTGCATTTGTGACCTTGGGTATGATTGCCAATTACAATCATGTTCGTTACAAGAAATACCGGGAGTATTACTACGTGGTATCTCCGCATCCGGATGATCCTACTTATAAACCGCCAACAACCGTTCCGGTGCCCTATGAGGATGGTGTAACCCGAGATTTAGACGTGAATCAATTAAAGCGAATTAATGATGGATTTCGTAGAAATCGTGATTTTACGTACATTGGAATGGCTTTAGCGTGGGCATTTAATATTGTAGATGCGAATGTGAGTGCTCATTTGAAGACCTTCGATGTGTCTGATGATTTAAGCATGCGCGTTAAACCAATCATGGATTTCGACCCTTTGTCACAAGGTTTGGTGTCTGGATTAACTTTATCGTTTAATTTTAAAAAATGAGTGAGATGAGAATTGTATTGATTGGTTATGGAAAAATGGGAAAGGAGATCGAGCGCCTGGCTGCTGGCCGTGGTCACCAAATCGTTGCGCGCATCGATGTGGACAATCAATCGGATTTAGCTAAATTATCCAATCAAGACGTGGATGTGGCGATTGAATTCTCTAATCCGGCTTCGGCATACGCCAACATTATGACTTGCATCGAAAAGCAAATTCCGGTGGTTTGTGGAACGACGGGTTGGCTAGAGAAAAAAGCTGAGGTAGAAGCAGCTACAGAAAAGTATCAGTCGACATTCTTTTATGCCTCCAACTACTCCATCGGCGTAAATTTATTTTTCAAATTGAATAAGACCTTGGCCGCACTGATGGCAGGACATCATGAATATGATATCTATACGAATGAGATTCATCATTTGGAAAAGAAAGATTCCCCGTCAGGAACGGCGATCACAATTGCTGAGGGAATTATTGATGCGTATCCTTCGAAAACGAAATGGGTAAACAATGAAATTCCAGCTGCGAATGAAGTTGCGATTTGGTCACAGCGTGAATCGATCATTCCAGGAACTCATACGGTTAAGTATATCTCCAAGGTTGATCAGATTGAAATAACACACGAGGCGTTCAGTCGGGAAGGATTTGCACTTGGAGCCGTTATTGCAGCCGAATGGGTAAAAGATAAAAAGGGAGTTTTAGGAATGGATGATCTATTAAAGTAAATTATATGGACCATTTTGCATTAAAAAAACAATTGAAAGAGGATGGGTTGATTATCCTACCGGGGCTTTTTGACCCGAGTTTGATTCGTCGAATCCAAGTGGCAGCTAAGGCTATTTTCGATATACAATTCAAGCGATTTGGTATTGAGGGGGATTATTTGACACAAATGCAGACACTTTTTGAGAATCATTTGGAGGAATTTATTTCCTGTGGCAAAATGATTCAGAGTGGTTTGATTGAATTATACCAATTGGCCGTAAATCCGAAATTAATTGAATTGTTAAAGGAATTAGGCCTAGAACATCCTTTGATGTGCACACGTCCTGTTTTGTTTTTCAATCACCCCTCACTTGCCAAGTCGGAGCATTTTTATAAAACGCCTTTGCATCAAGATTGGACATCGATGTTGGCATCCGACGACTCGGTTGTCGTTTGGTTACCTTTGATGGATTTGGACATTGAGCATGGACCGGTTGTTTTTTATCCGGGTTCGCATAAGTTAGGCCCACTGACTGATCGCATTGAAAATGGTTTTGCGGAAGTTGATTTTGATCGTTCATCCTATCCACGTGTTCAAAAAGCAATGAAATTAGGGGATGTAGCTATATTTTCGACCTTATTAGTGCATGAGTCTGGGAAGATAACGAACAATGAGATTCGTTGGTCTTGCCACTTCCGTTATACGAACATGCAAGACCCTACGTTTATCGAAAATGGATTCCCACATCCTTACATTTATAAGCCCTCACAAGAATTAATTGATAAATACTTACATAAGAATTCATGAAACAAACAGAAAGCCCTAAGCCAAAGCAAAAATCAGCATTTAGAGAATGGCTTGATTCCGTCGTATTTGCGGTCGTGGCTGCTACCTTAATTCGATTTTTCCTATTTGAAGCCTATACGATTCCGACACCTTCGATGGAGAGTTCTTTGATGGTTGGAGATTTTCTATTCGTGAGTAAAATGCACTACGGAGTCAGAACACCCAAGACACCCTTGCAATTACCATTAACGCATCAGAAGATTTGGTTTACCAATTTACCTTCGTATTTATCTTGGCTACAATTGCCTATTTACCGTTTACCGGGTTTTTCTTCGGTTAAACAAGGGGATGCTGTGGTATTTAATGTTCCCAATTTTTCTGAAGATGGGGATGCTCCTGTGGATTTACGAACATTTTATGTGAAGCGTTGTGTGGCGTTGCCGGGCGATGTGTTGGAAGTTAGGGACCAACAGGTATTTGTGAATAACAAGGCGATGGAAAACCCTGAACGGATGCAGCATCCTGTTTTCATGAAGACAAAGGAAAATTTGGATGAGAAGTTTTTTGAGGAGTATGGAATTCGTAATTCACCAGATGCGAGCTATGATTCAGCGGATTGGTTGCCATTAGCTGATTCTTTGAATCAATTAGCTGGTTATAAAATGAATACATCCCAAAAGCACATCGATGAAATTAAAGCGCTTCCTTGGTCGAAATCATTTGATTTGGAGGCATTTAAAGATCCGAAAGGGCTTACTTTTATCGATATGTTCCCGCATGATACGGTAGATTTTAAATGGAATCGTGATTTTTATGGCCCATTAAAGATTCCGGCAAAAGGTTGGACGGTTACGTTAGATCGAAAAAATACGAAGCTTTATCAGGAAGCCATTATCAATTACGAGGGGAATACGGGAATTACCTTAGCGGGGGATAAATTGTTGAAAGATGGCAAGGTATTAACGAGTTATACTTTTAAACAAGATTACTACTTCATGATGGGAGATAATCGCCATAATTCAGCGGATTCGCGATTCTGGGGATTTGTTCCTGCGGATCATATCGTAGGGAAAGCCGTTTTTGTCTGGATGTCGATAGACCCCAACAAGCCGCTCTTCTCTTGGAACAAAATACGCTGGTCCCGAATTTTCCGTTTCGTTGACTAATTAAAAAGGCGCTGATTCATTCAGCGCCTTTTTTATTACAAGACCTTTAGGACAAAGCCTTTGAGGTAATTACTCTCCGGATGAAACAAGTTGATCGGATGATCAGGGGATTGTGTCATTTGATGAATGACTTGTATCTCCCGACCTACAGCGATTCCAGCGGCGACAAGCATGTTGTAGAATAAGTCACGCGTAATCACCTGCGAACATGAATAGGTGAACAATAAGCCGTTTTTCTTAATCTTTTTCAGCGCCAATTCGTTAATCTTTTGATAGCCCTGTAAGGCTTTATGTTTGGCGTTCATGGATTTGGCGAAGGCAGGAGGATCTAGCACGATGATGTCAAATTCATCTTCGTTGGCTTTTAAATAGGGGAGTGTCTCGCCTACAATCGCTTGATGGTTCAAATCCTGCATTTTATTTAATTCGATATTGGCGTTTACCAAATCGATCGCTTTGGCGG
>Ga0228701_1000355_pt1 | contig 39901 bp, 36 predicted proteins | sample McNCre117_Aug_MG_2_FD_178017 | JGI IMG/M metagenome (GOLD analysis project Ga0228701, IMG submission 178017) | Freshwater microbial communities from McNutts Creek, Athens, Georgia, United States - 11-17_Aug_MG | ecosystem: Environmental > Aquatic > Freshwater > Creek | place: USA: Georgia... | reverse complement strand
GCAGTTGTTCTAGACCCAACCAAGCAGGGCGACATGTCGGCTGCCGGCTGGGCTCCAGACTGGGCTAACGCCTCGACTGTTATCCCTGAACTGTTCACCAAGGAGGGTGGTTTCCCACTTTCTCAGAACTGGGATGACCCTGCTTACGCAGAGTTCAAGAAGGGCGTAGACGCAGCGCTAGTAGAGCCTGACCGCAAGAAGCAGGGCCAGGACTGGGCTGCTCTAAACCAGTACGCAATGGATCAGATGTGGGTTGCCCCAGGTGTGTTCTCGAAGACTCAGGAAATCTGGGGCTCGGGAATCGGTGGAGCATTCTTCTGGGAACCTCAGGGCTCGCTATCTTTCGGCGACCTTTACACCAAGTAACAACTAACTGATTGGTTCGTGGGGTTGGGGGAAACCTCAACCCCACGACCAAACAAAATTTCAACGCAATTAAGGACTTCAGATGAGTGGTTTACTGACCTACATCTCTCGACGATTGATGATCACCATCATCATCCTTCTTGCGGTAAGTTTCACCGTTTATGTGATTTTCGCGTTGCTTCCATACGATCCAGCCGCGCTTACCTGTGGCAAGAACTGTAACGACCCTGGCATCATTGCCGCGAACCGAATTCGTCTTGGTTACGACAAGCCGTTCTGGGTTCAGTACTGGATCTTCCTAACCGGACTTTTTGTTGGCCGCGACTTTGGATCTGGCGCTGCCGCCATTCACTGTGATGCACCAGCTTTTGGGTACTCTTTCCAGCAGCACGCCTGTGTTACCGATCTTCTCGGCCAGGCACTACCTGTAACCGTCTACCTAGCCATTGGCGCCCTAATCCTCTGGCTCATTGTGGGTATTGGTCTCGGTATTATTTCTGCTAGATTCCGAGGCAAAATCTGGGACACTCTTTCTACCGCGTTCGTTTTGGTTGGAACCTCGCTTCCTACCTTCCTAACCGGTTTGATCCTGATCGTGTTCCTAGTTATCAAGCTTCCTGGCTCACCATTCCCGGCAGATGGTTATACAGCGCCGGAAGAAGACTTTGGTCAGTTCCTGCTGAGCATGGTTCTTCCATGGGTAACTCTGGCATTCGCTTATGCCGCGATTTACACCAGATTTGTTAGAAGTCAGATTCTAGAAATTTCGACGGAAGACTACATTCGTACCGCAAAGGCAAAAGGTCTTAGCGACCGCATGATCCTCGGAAAACACACACTTCGAGCCGCGCTTGCCCCGATTGTCACCATGGCCGGCCTTGACTTTGCCGGTTTGTTGGGTGGTGCAATTCTTACCGAGGCGGTTTTCAATCTTCCTGGTATGGGTCGACTTTCGCTAACCGCCGTGGTTGACATCGACCTGCCAGTCATTGTTGCCACAACGATTGTGGCGGCAAGCATCGTGGTAATCATGAATATGATCCTCGACATCGTCTACGCCTTCATCGATCCAAGAGTGAGGGTCTAATGTCTTTACTTTCTGTTCGCGATCTTCGAGTTGAATTCAAAACTCCTGACGGCATTGTTAAGGCTGTTGCCGGGGTTAGCTTTGAGCTGAAGCAGGGTGAGACTCTTGCCATCGTTGGTGAGTCTGGCTCAGGTAAGTCGGTAAGCAACTTGGCCTACATGGGCCTGCTCCCACAGTCGAAGACCACAATCACCGGATCGGTAATTCTTGAAACAGAAGACGGCCCTGTTGACCTTATTGGCCTCGCCCCCGAAAAGCTGCGTGCAATTCGCGGTAAAGACATTGCGATGATTTTCCAGGACCCGATGTCGGCGCTTCACCCTTATTACACAATCGGTGACCAGCTGATCGAGGCGCATCAGGTTCACAACGACGTAGACAAAAAGGTAAGTGCCGATCGTGCGATCGAACTGTTGACGCTGGTTGGTGTTTCTAACCCGGCAGAGCGTCTTCACTCTTACCCGCACCAGTTCTCAGGTGGTATGCGTCAGCGCGTAATGATCGCCATGGCCTTGATGAACAACCCGAAGGTGCTCATCGCCGACGAACCTACGACAGCTCTTGACGTAACTGTTCAGGCGCAGATCTTGAGGTTGCTTCGCGACATCCAGGACCAATTTGAAATGGCTGTGATCCTAATCACCCACGACCTTGGCGTTGTGGCCGGTGCTGCCGATCGAGTGAATGTTATGTACGGCGGTCGATTGGTTGAAAGCGCCGAGGTTGGCGAGCTGTTCAAAGACCCTCTAATGCCTTACACGGTCGGCTTGCTAGATTCGATTCCTCGAATGGATAAGGGCCACGGCAACAGGTTAAAGGCAATTCCTGGGCAGCCACCATCATTGATCACCCTTGGCGACGGCTGTGCCTTCGCTGCAAGATGTTCACGTAAGGCTGAGCTACCAGAAGGAACCTGCGAAACCTCACCAGATTTGATCGCAGTGAAGAAAGAACACTTGGTTCGCTGCCACCTCTACGTAGGCAAAGGAAAGTAATTGAATAGCCCATTACTTGAAGTCACAGACCTCACGAAGTTTTTCCCGGTTTCTGGTCCTGGTATTTTTTCCCGCGAACGTGGAATCAACAAAGCCGTAAACGGTCTAAGTTTCACACTCAACAAAGGCGAGACACTTGGCCTGGTTGGTGAGTCTGGCTGTGGAAAGTCAACCGCCGGTAGAACCATTTTGAAGCTTTACGATCCAACCAGCGGGTCGATCAAGTTCGAAGGCGAAGAAATTTCTGGTTACAGCAACCAGAAGATGAAGCCACTTCGCACCAAGATGCAGATGATCTTCCAGGATCCACAGTCTTCGTTGAACCCTCGCCAAAGCGTTGGCGCGATTATCGCAGCTTCTTTTGAAGTTCACGGAATCAAGCCAGAAGGTGGTGTGAAGCGATCGGTTCAGGAGCTGCTTGAGCGCGTTGGACTTAGCGCCGAACACTACGACCGTTACCCACACGAGTTTTCTGGCGGTCAGCGTCAACGTATTGGTATCGCGCGTTCCCTTGCCCTGCGACCTAAGTTCATCGTTTGTGACGAGCCGGTTTCTGCTCTTGACGTGTCAATCCAGGCTCAGGTTGTAAACCTGCTAACCGACATCCGTGACGACTTTGGTATGTCTTACCTCTTTATCGCGCACGACCTTTCGGTGGTTCAGCACATTTCAGATCGCGTTGGAGTCATGTACCTCGGCAAAATGATGGAGATCGCTCCAACCGAATCGATCTACTCGTCGCCTCACCACCCGTACACAAAGGCTTTGCTTTCTGCCGTTCCGATTCCAGATCCGGTACTTGAGCGCAAGCGAGAGCAAATTGTGTTGCAGGGGGATCTTCCTAGTCCAATGAACCCACCTTCAGGTTGTGTTTTCTCGGGTAGATGCTGGAAGGCGACCACAAAGTGTTTCGAAGTCGAGCCAAAGTTAACCAAGGTTGGAAAAGCAGAGGTTGCCTGCCATTTCCCTGAGTAGGCTCTAACATTTGAAGCGTGAGTGACGACCTAACCGCAGATCTGGAGAACTTCAGGATATATCTTGAAGCTTCTAGGGGTTATTCGCCGAACACCGTAAAGGGTTACATCACAGATTTACGAGATTTATTCAAATTTCTGGAGATTCACGCTGTTGACGAAACTGCAAAAATTGACCTAGAAATCCTTCGCGACTGGCTATATTCGCTCGTCGAATCTGGCCTGGTTCGCTCATCAATTGCTCGTAAAACCGCGTCTGTTAGGGCGTTCACCTCTTGGGCTTTTGAAAATCAATTAATGTCTTCTGACCCGGGTTTGAAACTGAAGAGCCAAAAATCCTCGAAACATTTGCCTCAGGTTGCTTCACGCCAGGTTCTGAGCGAGGTTTTCGAACATTTAGGCGCCAAGGCAGCCAGCGGCTCGGTTCTTGATGTTCGTAATCTTGCCGTTGTAGAACTTCTCTATGCCACCGCTGCTCGCGTGAGCGAAATTTCTAATCTTCAAGTTTCAGAGGTGGACTTCGAGAAACGGGTTGTTTTGCTAACTGGAAAAGGCAATAAGCAGCGCGTGGTTCCCTTCGGGCTACCTGCTTCCGACGCCCTTCAAGCGTGGCTTCTCGCGAGAGAAGAGCTAGTAAATGCAAAAACAGGAGCTGAACTGTTTTTGAACTCCAAGGGTTCCAAGCTCGGCTCGAGGCAAATCTTTGAAATCGTGGCTGAATCACTTTCCAAAACCGCGCTCGGTCCGGCAGGGCCACACACGCTTCGCCACAGTGCCGCCACCCACCTTTTAGACGGGGGAGCAGACCTGAGGGCGGTTCAAGAACTGCTTGGTCACTCTAGTCTTGCAACAACCCAGATTTACACCCATGTGAGCATCGAGCGACTCAAGCAGGGCTATCAGAACGCCCATCCAAGGGCTTGAGTCTGCTTGGCGATAGACCGCCAATCAGCAAGAGTGGCGATAGATAACCAAATTGGTTTCTGATTGCGAAATGTACGCAAAACGTTCTTCCGCAATGTGAGGTGTATTGTGGAAATTCGCAAGCCGAGCCAATGGTTTGACCTGTCGCAACGAGATCTCCAACTTTCACAGTCGGGCAAATTGGTTCTACGGAAGATTTGAGCCCGTTTTCATGTTCAATTGTGACCAAGCCTCTGTCGACCACCATTCCGGAAAACACAACCTTTCCAGAGTGCGTTGCTACTACGTCTTGATCGACCGCAGTGGCGTAGTCAACGCCTCGATGGCCCGCCGACCAATCGGAGTTTGGCTGCCTAAATTCTGCTTCTAAATGCCCTGTTACCGGACTAAGCCAAAGCGTGGAGGCCGAAGCCGTTGGGGGATTTGGGATGATGGCCATAAACATTCCCGCAACCAATAAAAGCTGCAGTGGCTGCCATATTTTTGGGTTCATGTTTCAAGGTTGCCAGCCATTCAACCCTTGACTAACAATCGCCAAATTTCGGTGGAAAACCGTCATTTTTACGGGTAGAATTTGTCTTAGCGACAAGTTCGCAAAAGCCAAACTTTTGTAAATGCGTCGACTTCGCGTGTCGAAGAAAGCCAAGCCCGATGGTCCAGTTTGCTGGCGGTCTTGGTTCGACACCAGGTGTATCGAGCAGCCGCTCGAAACAGATAACTAAAACGGCACTTACTGTGCCAAAAGGAGAAACTGCCATGGCAGTAGTAACAATGCGCGAAATGCTTGACAGCGGCGTGCACTTCGGGCACCAGACCCGTCGTTGGAACCCAAAGATGAAGCGATTCATCCTGACCGACCGCTCTGGTATCTACATCATTGACCTACAGAAGTCGCTAACCCACATCGACCAGGCATACTCGTTCGTTAAGGACCTTGTAGCTGCCGGCGGTTCGATCATGTTCGTTGGAACTAAGAAGCAGGCTCAGGAAGCCATTGCTCAGCAGGCTCAGCGCGTAGGTCAGCCATACATCAACGAGCGTTGGTTGGGCGGTCTTTTGACCAACTTCCAGACCATCCAGAAGCGTCTTACCCGTCTAAAGGAACTAGAAGTTATGGACTTCAGTGGCGAGACCAAGACCGGTCTTACCAAGAAGGAACTTCTTATTCTTCGCCGCGAAAAGGACAAGCTAGAGAAGTCGCTCGGTGGTATCCGTAACGTAAACCGCCAGCCATCTGCTCTCTGGGTAGTTGACACCAACAAGGAGCACCTAGCAATCACCGAGGCCAAGAAGCTTGGTATCCCAGTGATCGGCATCCTAGACACCAACTGTGACCCAGACGAGGTAACCATTGGTATTCCTGGAAACGACGACGCTATCCGTTCGATCGCACTTCTAACCCGCGTAATTGCAGACGCAGTTGCAGAGGGCCTAAAGGCAAAGCACTCGAAGACCGAAGAGGTTGAGCCGCTAGCTGAGTGGGAGCAGGAACTTCTAAACAACGAAGCACCGGCAGTAGCCGAGGCAACCGCAGCAGAAAAGGACGCAGAGTAATGGCGAACTACACCGCAGCCGACGTAAAGGCACTACGCGAGCGCTCTGGCGCTGGCATGATGGACTGCAAGAACGCACTAGACGAGGCCGAGGGCAACGTTGACAAGGCACTTGAGGTTCTTCGCCTCAAGGGTCTAAAGGGTGTAACCAAGCGCGAAGGCCGCACCACCAGCAATGGTTTGGTAGTTGCACGCGTTGACGGTGGCACCGGTTACCTTCTAGAGCTTGCTTGTGAAACCGACTTCGTTGCGAAGGCAGACAAGTTCGTGTCTCTAGCAGAGTCGATCGCAGATGCAGTTGTAGCAGCGGGTGCAAAGAGCCTAGACGCAGCTTTGGCTGCAAGCCTTGGCGGTAAGACCGTTGCCGACGCAATCAACGACGAAGCTGCAATCATGGGCGAGAAGGTTGAACTTCGCCGTCTAGCAGTTGTTGAGGGTGCCAAGGTTGACGCCTACCTACACCGCACCAGCAAGGACCTACCTCCTCAGGTTGGTGTTCTTTTGGCTTACTCGGGTAACGACGACGAGACCGCACACGACGTGTCGGTTCACATCGCTGCCTTCTCGCCAAACCACCTAACCCGCGACGAGGTAGACGCAGAGGTTGTTGCAACCGAGCGTCGTATCGCTGAGGAAACCGCCCGTAACGAGGGTAAGCCAGAAGCTGCCCTTCCGAAGATCGTTGAAGGTCGCGTTACCGGCTTCTTCAAGGAAAACGTGCTTCTAGAGCAGGACTTCGCCAAGGACAACAAGTTCTCGGTTGCCAAGGTTCTAGAGAACGCTGGCCTAGAGGTTTCAGCTTTCGTACGCTTCCGCGTAGGCGCCTAAAACTAATTTGCAAAAGGCTCGACCAAACGGTCGAGCCTTTTGTTTTGCTCAAACTAAACTAATTCTTGGAGGTTGCCATGGCACAGAAACGTAGAGTACTGCTAAAGCTTTCCGGTGAGGCATTCGGCGGAGGCAAACTCGGGGTCAACCCTGATGTTGTGGCTGAAATCGCCAAGGAAATTGCCGATGCCGCAAAAAGCACCGAAATCGCAATCGTGGTTGGTGGAGGAAACTTCTTCCGAGGTGCAGAGCTTTCACAGCGTGGCATGGACAGATCCCGCGCCGACTACATGGGTATGCTCGGAACCGTCATGAATGCCCTAGCTCTTCAGGATTTTCTAGAACAGGCTGGCGTCTCCACGCGTGTGCAATCAGCAATTCACATGTCGCAGGTTACCGAACCGTACATTCCGCTTCGTGCCATTAGACACCTCGAAAAGGGTCGCGTTGTGATCTTCGGTGCCGGAGCCGGTATGCCTTACTTCTCCACCGACACGGTTGCAGCTCAGCGCGCACTTGAAATTAAGGCCGATGAGGTTTTGGTTGCAAAGAACGGCGTTGATGGAGTTTATTCGGCGGACCCTAAGAAGGACCCTATGGCAAAGCGGTTGGAAAAAATCAGCTACCAGGAAGCCTTGGTTCAGGGATTAAAGGTTGTAGACGCAACTGCATTTAGCCTGTGCATGGACAACAAGATGCCGATGCGCGTCTTTGGTATGCAGGGAAACAACATCACGGATGCCATCAAAGGCAAAAATATCGGAACCTTCGTTTCGGCTTAGATTAGAACCACCAAGGAGTACAAATGATTTCGGAAATTATTGCCACAACTAAAGACAAGATGGCCAAGGCTGTTGAAGCAGCTAAGGATGACTTCTCATCGGTTAGAACCGGTAGGGCTAACCCAGCTCTGTTCCAGAAGATCATCGTTGACTACTATGGCACCGGCACTCCGCTCGGTCAGTTGGCTTCAATGCAGAACCTTGAGGCAAGAACTCTGAGCATCACTCCTTACGACAAAAGTGCGCTGATCACCATCGAAAAGGCAATTCGCGACGAGCCAAACTTGAACGCCACCTTGAACAACGATGGAACCACAATCCGTGCCTCGCTTCCTGATCTAACCGAAGAACGTCGTAAAGAATACGTCAAGCTGGTTCGCAACAAGGCCGAGGACGCTAGGGTTGCAGTTCGAAACATTCGCCGCAAGGGCAATGACGACCTTGCTGCTTTGAAGAAGGATGGCGCAGCTGGCGAAGATGATTTGGCCCGAGCCGAAAAAGAACTTGATGCGCTAACCAAGCAGCATGTTGAAACTATCGATGAGGCACTCAAGCGCAAGGAAGTCGAACTTCTCGAGGTCTAGTGGCAACTGAAGAAAAGTCAACCGAAGGCGGAAGAAGCCTTTCTAAGTCAGTGTTCTACGGGATCCTGCTCGGTTTGGCGTTTTTGGGTTCTGTCCTTTTCGTAAAAGAGCTGTTCATCTTGCTGGTTGCAGCAGCAGTTGGCTTCGGAGTCTGGGAATTGTCGTCGGCGCTTCGCTTGAAGAATTGGTACGTACCGAGAGTCCCCGCAGTCATTGGTTCGATGCTAATCATGCCAGCAACATACTACGGTGGCGTCAAATGGCAGTGGGCAACTACTCTTGCCACAAGTGCCGCACTAATGATTTGGCGTCTTGTTCACATCCTTTGGGAAAAGCGTCGAAGCATCTCGCAGTCCTTTTGGGCGGCGATTAGAGACTTTGCGGCTGCTGCTTTCGTAGTCATCTACCTTCCGCTAACTCTAAGCTTTTCGATTCTCCTTCTGAAGCACAATGTAGCGTGGGTGTTTTGTTTTGTGATCCCGGTTGCTCTTGTTGACACCTTCGGTTATCTGGTTGGTCGAAAGCTGGGTAAACACAAATTGGCGCCAGGAGTGAGTCCCAAGAAGACCTGGGAAGGCCTTCTAGCTTCAATAATCGCCGGTGTGCTGTCGACGGTTTTACTCGTGGTTTTCGTTGCCGGTAAGGACTGGTGGATTGGCGTAATCCTTGCGGCTCTACTCATCATTTCAGCCGTGTTTGGAGATCTTGCCGAATCGCTAATCAAGCGAGATCTCGGAGTAAAAGACATGTCGCACCTGCTTCCAGGTCACGGGGGAATCATGGATCGACTGGACTCGATTCTTCCAGCTGCTCTAGTAACCTACGCATTTGTCACAGTATTAGGAATCTAATGGTCACCTTTCCAATTGCTAAGAAAACTCAACTCGGTTACTCGGCTGTTGAGGTCGACGCTTTCCTGCAAGTTGCAAGGGATCAATTCAACAACCCTTCCGCCAAGGTTCTTGATTGGCGAAGCCTAGAGTCAAAGTCATTCGAACTGGTGAAGGGTGGCTACCAAACCACCGCGGTGGATGAGGCGTTGGACAAACTGCAAGATGCGCTAGCCGCGAAAGAGCTCAAAGCAGCATTTCAATGGAACCCTGCTCTTCGAAATGAACGCCTAATTCAATTCCGTGGGCTATTAGCGAGCAGAATCGGCAGAAAGTCTGGCAAGAGGTTCGATCCTGTCAAAGGGTTGGCAGGCGGATATTCAAAGAAACAAGTTGATGCGCTTTTGAATGTCGTTGGAGAGTTTCTTGAGGGTTCCGCTGAACTGTCGGTTGCGGATCTTCGTTCAATTCGATTCAAGGTAAAACGGGGAGGCTACAGTGAGTCGCAGGTTGATGCCTATTTGGCCAAACTGGCGGAATTTATTCAGACGAAGCTTATCGGCTAGCGCACTGCTGGCGCTGGTCTTGACGACCATCGTTGGCACCCCAGCTCAGGCTTCCACGATAAATGCCTACAGCTACGCTAAGGCACTTGCCACTCACGTTTGGGCCAGTCACAGCGGATACAGCCGAACCCAGTTTTCTTCCGGATGGGGCAGCATCAACGGATGCGATTTGAGAAATATCATTCTCCAACGTGACCTCAGAAACGTCGTTTACAAGAGTGGTTCAAGCTGTTTGGTTCAGCGCGGAACTTTGACCGACAAATACACGGGCAAGGTGATCTACTTTGTTAGGGGAGTAAGTACCTCTTTAGCCGTTCAGATTGATCATGTTGTTGCATTGAGCAACGCCTGGTCAACTGGAGCACAAAAACTCTCATCGGCCACACGATATTCAATCGCCAATGACCCAATGAACCTTCTCGCTGTTGATGGACCAACCAATAGCGCCAAAGGAGACAAGGATGCCGCAAGTTTCCTGCCTCCTAGATCTGCCTATCGTTGCCCATATGTGGCAAGGCAGCTGGCTGTGAAGCGCAAGTATCACCTGTGGGTCACTGCTGCGGAGAAGTCGGCGATGGTTTCGGTGCTTTCCCACTGTAGGACAGTGGTACTGCCAACAAAGTAAGTCTGGAAAATTCCCAAGGCAAAAACTAAACTGGAGTTTTGGCACAAAGTTTGAAGTATTGGAGGTGTCATGGGTCGTCATGAATTGGTTCGCGAAAGTTACACCGCGAGAGCCCTTGCACCGATTAACTCCAAGTTAAAAAATAGTTTTGTTGCTAAGAAAATCGCCCAAATACCTTCAAAGCGCAATTGGGGTTTTGCCTTGAGCGCTGCCCTGGTCCTAGTTACCGTGGTGGACCCATATTCTGGAAACCTCGCGGCATTTGCAAGTGAACAAACCTACGTTAACTACTTTGAACTAGCCAAAGATGCTCCGGTAGTAAACGTGTCGATTGCACGTGGTGGATATGAAGTTGTCTCAGGTTCTGCCGCTAGCAAGGTCTTTGTCGAACTCGCAGACATACCAACCAAAGATTCAGTTCAGGCCATTGCTTACACCCAGATGGGTCAATATGGCTGGGGGAGAGACCAATATTCTTGCTTGGTCAAACTTTGGAACAGGGAATCTAACTGGCGGGTGAACGCCTACAACGCGTCATCCGGTGCCTACGGCATCCCACAGGCCTTGCCAGGGAACAAGATGGCCGTAGAGGGGCCAGACTGGCTAACGAACCCAGCCACTCAGATCAGCTGGGGTCTCGGCTACATCAAGGGACGCTATTCGACTCCTTGTGCAGCGTTGGCGCATTCTGACGAACTTCACTGGTACTGATGCCCAGATCTAACAGGCCGAAGCGCTCCAAAAGGGATGTCGAGTTCGAGGAAATTGACCTTAATCGAGTTCGTGGAGGAAAGCGCAGCGAAATAAAACGTGGTGTGGAGTACACGGTTCAACCAACGACTGGTGCGAACGCCGAAGTCGGTAAAAGTTGGACCTGCCCCTATTGCCAGTTGCAAATTGAAATTGGTACTTCTCACCTTGTTGCCTGGGATGAACTTCGCGGTGTCGAATCTCGCAGGCATTTCCACAATGGGTGCTGGACAAAATTTCAAGGACCACTAATTTGACCTTTACCGAAATTCGTTCCGATCTTAGGCTTCCCGCTCATCGAGAGGATATCGTTCTAAAAACCGCTGATGGACTAACTCTTGTTGGCGAGTTGGCGACACCAATCGATGGTCCAATCCTTGCCACCCTGGTGACTTTCCATCCGCTACCCACTCACGGTGGATTTATGGACTCGCACATTTATCGCAAGGCTGCCAACCGCCTGCCTTGCCTCGCCTCGGTTGCAGTGCTTCGATTCAATACTCGTGGCACCACCTCGCCTCGTGGCACAAGTGAAGGCACCTTTGGTGAGGGCATAACCGAAAAACACGACGTAGATGCTGCTATTGAATTCGCGGTGGCGAGAAATCTTCCAAATATTTGGATGGTTGGTTGGAGTTTCGGAACCGAATTGGTCTTGAAATACGGATATAACCAACCGGTACAAGGTGGTATTTTGCTCTCACCTCCTCTTCACAGAACCTCGGTCGAGGAGCTGCACAGGTGGAACGGAAGCGGTAAAAAATTGGTCGCACTCGTCCCAGAGTTCGACGATTATTTGGTTCCAAACATGGCAAGTGTCAGGTTTGGCTCAATTGAGGATATAAATGTCATTGGGGTGGATGGGGCGAAGCATCTCTGGGTCGGCGAATCAGCTACCAAACGAGTGCTGAACGAAATCGTTAAAGTGGTTAACCCAGACAGCTATCCGTTACCGGAGTCAATCGAGCTTTAGCGGTTGTTTTGCCTCGGCATCCAAACCTGCCTGAGGATCATAATCATCGATGCCGCAACTGGAATGGCTACCAAGGCACCCATAATCCCGAGAAGTGAGCCTCCGGCTAAAGCCGCAACGACAACGACGCCGCCAGGGACCGCAACCGCCTTTTTCATGATTCGTGGGCTAATTACATAAGCCTCGATCTGCATGTAGACCAAATAGTAAATCCCAACGATTAGCGCCGCGGTAGGGTTTACGGTCAGTGCAACGAGAGTAACGATAGACGCGCCGCTAATAGCTCCAACCAGTGGAACGAGAGCCAGTAGGAAAGTTACGAAGGCAAGTACAACTGCATATGGAATCTGCATGATGGACATCATTATGAAACCGAGTGTTGCATTGATCGTGGCTACGGCCGCCTGACCGTAGACGTAACGACCAACAGAACCAGCAACTTCTTCTGAAAGTTCTGCAAAACGATCGCGTTTGGTTGCTGGTACCAAGGCGTAAACAAACTTCTTGAATCTACCTAGAGAAGCAAGGAAGTAAAGGCTAAGGGTAACGATCACCACGAATCCAACGACACCGTTCACAAGGCTGATTCCAACTTGCACCACACCACCGAGCATGGTCGGCCAATTTTTAGAATCGGCAATGAACACCGCCAGGTTGTCAATAGCGGTTGAAATCGCTCCGTTGAACTGAGAGTCAATGCTGTGGATGAACGGAAGGTTTGTGAAATTTTGAACCAGGTTTGGCGCAGAGGAAACCAAAATTCCTGTTTCCGTAATGGCGGTTGGCAGAATAGCAATCAGGAATGCAGCCGCCACGACCAAGATCGTAAGTACGACAATCAGGATTGAAACAGTTCTTGAGAGCTTTTTTGATTCGAGTACCCTCACCAGCGGGTCTAAGCCAAGTGCAATGAAGATAGCTGCCGCCATGTAAGTGATTACCGTTGCGAGAGTCGTAAGAGATGCGCCGAGAAGCAGGGCTGTAAGCACGCCAAGGCCACCTAGGAAACCGATTTCGAATGCATTCGAGACCTTGATGTTGCCGCGATTGTCAGACATTATTGCTCAATTGATTTTTCGGCGGCATCAACCACAGAACGAAGGTTGTTCAGGTAAATACTCACGGCGTCACGCTCGTGATTTAACTTGGCAAGTGCCTGTTTCATTCGACGAACTTCACTTCTAGCTTTGCTCTCAGCATCGGCGATGATCGCTCTGGCTTCTGCTTCAGCATTGATCAGAATTCGTTCCGCCTGTTCGCGTGCTTCATCCTTGATTCGTTTGTTAACAGACTTGGCTGCCGCTTCGAGGGTTTCGGCTTCAAGTCTCGCAGCATTTGCTCGAATCTTTGCCGACTGTAGGGAGGCGTTTGCATCGTCTAGATAGCGCTGGGTTGCAGCAACCGCTTCTTGGTGCTTGGCTAGGTATTCGGCTTCAGCCTCAGCGCGACGAGCAGTGAGTTCTAGGTCGAGATCGATTCTGAACTGTTCGCTGACGATGGCCTCTGCAGTTTCAACATTCCCGGCAGCCAGTTGATTCTTGAAGGCAATTAGTTTTTGTTCGCTAAGTGATCTGGCAACCTCAGCCTTTTTAAGTTCAGTTTCACGCTTGCTAGTTGCGCGTAGCCTGGCAGCCTCGGTTGCTATGTTTCCGCGAATGCTTCCAGCCTCGCGCGTGGCTTCATCAGTGATATTTGCTCCACTGATGGCAGCTTCTTTGAGCGTCTGGTCGTATTCGGCCTTTGCTTGAGCCTGCAAACGTTCAGATCGACGTTGAGCCTCCGAAATCATGGAGTCGTAGTATTCCTTGGCTTCATCGCGAAGGGAGGCAAGTTCGCTTTCCAAATCGCTAAGGATTCTGTCGCGCTCTGCCTCGGCGTCCGCAACAATTCGAATGCTCTGCTCTTCAGCCGTGCTCAAAATGAGTGCTGCTCTAGTGCCAACGGATGCGTAGTTCGGAGCTTGGATCTCCGATAGCGTCGCAAGTGCCGCATTGAGTTCTTCAGTCTTTTCGCGAAGTTCAGTTGCCAGTTGGGCATTGAGGCTGTTGACCTGTAGAAGTTCCTTGCGAATCAGGCGAAGCGCTTCGTCTACAGAATCGCGGTCGTATCCGCGCATGCTCGTAGCGAACTCGTTCTGGCTTTCGCTCAAGAGACACTCCTAGCTGTTGCGCGTAGAATGGGAAGGCAGGTTTTGCGCCCTTAAGTTTACCCCGAATGGATAGTGATGCGCCTTTTCATATCAATAGCGCTATACGTCCTGTCAATAGCGCTCGCCTTGGTAGGAGTGGCTGAAAGAACCATTTGGGCACCGGAGCAAGCAAAGGTCCTTTCCTACACTGTCGAGAGCCCAAGACCACTGCTAGTTATCCCAAATTCGGTGTTAAAGCTTCACGCTGGTAAACCAACCGTCAATGTTTCTGGAAGTCAAACGGTGTTCGTGGCCAGCGGTCGCGAAGCCGACATCGAGGCTTGGATCAGTGGATCAAGCAAAACCGAGGTCACCTTTGACACCAAAGCCAAGAAACTTATTTCAAATTCCATCGACGGCGTGGTGCCATCAATCAATCCCGCAGGTTCGGATCTCTGGAGAACCGAACGAGCCGCTGCTAACAGCGTTGCGACCAAGGTCGATACCACGGCCAGTGGAGCCATCTTGGTGGCCAGCGACGGATTCAAGGCTGCGCCCGGCAACTTGACCATCACCTGGAATCGAAACGTTGATACCACCTGGTCCAATGTCACTCTTTATCTTGCTGCCGGAGTGATGCTAATCACTCTGATTTACAACTTCCTCGTTTATAGAAACATTCGAAACTCCAGAAAGCCAAGAAGAAGACTTCCTAAGGCGCCTCAGGGGCCTCGCAGTCGTAAACCCAGGAGAACCAGCACAATTCCAAAACGAGGTCGCCGAGTAGCCGGTAGGTCTCTGAGTATCGGCATAGCTGGGTTGGCGATTGCCGGCCTGGTCACCGGTTGTGCAACGGGTTCATCTACTGTCTCTAAGTCATCTCAAACCGCCACCAAGAAAGTTGCCACGACTCTTCCTTCGGCGCTCCAACTTGGTCAGGTGAGAAGAATTGTTTCCGATGTCTCCCGCATGGCTAAGGCTGGTGACGACACTCTGAATGCTTCTGCCCTCGTAACCCGTTTCGCTGGTCCTGCGGTAGAGATGCGAACCTCGGCTTACGCATTGATTAAGAAATCCAAGAAGGCGCCGCTAGTAGACACCATCACGGCGTCACCACTGACTCTAAGTCTTCCTTCGGCAACCGACAGTTGGCCGAGGACTCTCATGGTTGTTACCGGGGGAATCAAGGGAAAACTTCCGGTGCTTTTGACTCTTCGACAAATGTCGCCGAGAAGCCAATACCAGGTTTGGTACTACAGCACACTTCTTTCGGGGATTAAACTCCCGGCGCTTCCAGCAATCGATGTTGGTTCGGTAATGGTTGCAGCAGATTCCGCATACCTGCAGATGCTTCCAACCAACATTCCGACCTCATACGGTTCGATTATCGACACCGGTTCAAACTCGGTGGATTTCGGAAAGTACCAGTTGGAAGGCGACACCTTCTACAGTCAGATTGCCAAGATTCAAACCGATCAACTGGCATCGATCAAGAATGCAAAGCTTCAGTACCAGCATGTCCTAGCCGATAACGATCCGGTTGGTCTTTCAACTGCCGACGGTGGCGCCATTGTCGCTGTTTACATGAAGGACGTTACGACAATCAGGCCAACCAAGGCGAATTCCGGTATCACGGTGAATGCCCTAGAACAGGTGGCTCTTGGTTCCCAGGGGTCGTTGAAGGGTGTTGTCTCCACCTACGGAGACATGCTGGTTTTCTACATCCCGTCAGTTGGCCAAACCAGCAAGATTCGCCTTCTCGGTTGGCAAGCAGGTCTGATTAAGGTGAAGTCTCTCTAATGTCGTTCTCTGGTGGAATTGATCTTTCAAGTCTTCGTAAGCAAGAGACGGCACCCCAGGCCGCTGTCGTCAAGGTTCCTTCTTTGGTAATGGAAATCACCGAGGCAAACCTGCCTGCGATTGTAAAACTTTCCAAAACGGTTCCGGTGGTCCTTGAGTTCTTTGCTAGTGTGCCGGATGCAAACCTTGCTAAGGCTATCGAATCTCTCTCCGGCAAGCTGATCCTTGGAACTGTCGATCATGAAAAACAGCCGAGAGTTGCTCAGGCTTTTGGTTTGCGTTCCGTGCCGGTACTTTTTGCCCTGATCAAGGGACAGCCGGTGCCAATCTTCGAGGGAGTGCTCGACCAGTCGCAGATTCCTTCACTATGTGAGCAGCTACTTCTTGGCGCTGCCGATCAGCAGCTCACCGGTGTGGCAACTCTCGGTGACCTTGAAGATATTGTCGAAGAGCTTCCCAAGTCACTCCAAGAAGCAATTGCCCTTGTTGATGAAGGAAAGCTTGACGAAGCAATTGAATTACTTAAAAGGCAGAAGGCAGAAAACCCGAAAGACGCGAAGGCGTCTGCATTATTGGCTCAAGTCAGGCTAATGCAGAGAACTCAGGACCTAGACCACGAAGGCATTCTCAATTCACAGCCAGATACCTTTGAAACCGCCATGGTTCACGCAGATGTATTGGCAGCCATTGGTGATTTTGAAAGTTGTTTCACTCTCATGCTGGCTCTTTACCCGCAGGTAGATTCAGAAGAGCAGGCTGAGGTTAGGCCAAGAATGCTCGAGTACTTTGAAATTGCCGGTGCCACAAATGATGCAGTGAAAACAGCAAGGGCTCGTCTGGCTACTTTGCTTTATTAGTCTTTGCAGGCTTAAACCAAACTGCACCTAGCGGTGGAACTTGGACTATTGCCGAAGCCGGTTGACCGTGAATTCCATCATCTGTCGCGGTAATGGAACCAAGATTCCCAACTCCAGAGCCGCCGAAATCACTCGAGTCAGTGTTCAAAATTTCGTCCCAGACGCCTGTACGAGGTAGGCCGAGTTTGACGTCATGGTGAGGTTGACCGGCAAAGTTAATTACGCATGCAATTGGATTTCCACTCAGGTCGTATCGGATAAACGTAAGCAGATTTTGGCCTGCGTTTCCGCCATCGACCCATTCGAAACCTTGGTGTGAGTGGTCAGCCTGCCAAAGTGGGGCATTGTCAAGGTAAATACGATTTAGTTCGCTCACCAAGTGCTTGAGCTGCTGGTGGGAGGGTTGCTCCAAGATCCACCAGTCAAGTCCGTGCTCCTGGTTCCATTCGCTGAGCTGCCCGAATTCGCTGCCCATAAACAGAAGTTGCTTTCCAGGGTGAGACCACATGAACGCTAGATAGGCTCGCACATTGGCAAGTTGTTGCCAACGATCGCCCGGCATCTTGGAAAGCAGTGAGCCTTTGCCATGCACAACCTCGTCATGGCTGATAGGCAGGATGAATTTCTCATCGTATGCATAAAGCATGGAGAAAGTGATTTCACCGTGGTGGTGAGAACGGTACATCGGGTCTTTTTCAATGTACTTGAGGCTGTCATTCATCCAGCCCATGTTCCACTTGAATCCAAATCCAAGCCCACCACCATCGGTTGGTGAGGACACCCCACCCCAACTAGTTGACTCCTCGGCAATCATCATGATTCCAGGATTACGCCGGTAAGCGGTGGCGTTTACTTCTTGCATGAACGAGATGGCATCTAGGTTTTCCCGCCCTCCATGAATGTTCGGAAGCCAATTGCTGCCCTCACGTGAATAGTCAAGGTAAAGCATCGATGCGACAGCATCAACACGAAGGCCGTCAATGTGGAATTCTTCAAACCAGTAGAGTGCATTGGCGACCAAGAAGTTCTTTACCTCGGTTCGACCAAAGTCGAAAATGAATGTTCCCCAGTCTGGGTGTTCGCCTCTTCTAGGGTCGGAGTGTTCGTAGAGTGGTTCACCGTCGAAGCGGCCCAGTGCCCATTCATCTTTAGGGAAGTGTGCTGGGACCCAGTCGAGAATGACACCGATGCCAGCCTGGTGCAACCGGTCTACAAGGTACCTGAAGTCGTCTGGGGTTCCGAATCTTGAAGTTGGTGCATAGTATCCAGTTACCTGGTATCCCCATGAAGGGGCATACGGGTGTTCCGCAATTGGCATGAACTCAACGTGTGTGAAACCTAGTTTGGTCACGTAGTCAATCAGTTCATCGGCGAGAGACCGGTATGTGTGTCCGATTTTCCAGGACCCAAGGTGGAGTTCGTAAATGCTCATTGGGCTCGTTAGGGCATCGCGCTTGGTTCTAGCGTTCAACCAAGACTTGTCCTTCCACTTGTACGAACTTTCGGTAACGACAGAAGCGGTGTGTGGGGGAGTCTCGGCACTCTTTGCGAGTGGGTCAATTTTGGTGATCCAAGTGCCATGTTTGGTCAGAATCTCAAACTTGTATCTAGTTCCAGGGGCAATCCCCGGGATGAATAATTCCCAAACGCCACTTGCACCCATCACACGCATTGCGTGGCCGATACCGTTCCAGTCGTTGAAATCGCCGACAACTCTCACAGCCTTGGCATTCGGTGCCCATACTGCGAAGGAAACCCCGTTGTCTCGCAAGTTTGCTCCGAGTGTATTCCAAAGCTCTTCGTGCCTGCCCTCCTGAATCAGGTGGAGGTCAAAGTCACTAACTGATGGTGCGAATGAGTAGCTGTCTTCGGTAATCCAGGTGTCACCGTTTTCATATTCTGCCGACACCTGATATTTAGGTAGGGACTTGGAACTTACAGCAACCTCAAATATTCCGTTGAAAAGGTGGGTTGCTTCCGAAGACGTCTTTCCAACGATTGCAACGACCTTGGTAGCCATTGGACGCAGGGTTCGAATTACCCATCCACCTTCAATCGGATGAATTCCAAGCACCGAATGTGGATCGTGGTGTTTTCCGTTGCTTACCGCGTCTAAAAGATCGTGGTTGAGGACAGGAAGAGTAAGACTCATTTCTTTTGCCATTAGTTTTGCTCCAACTTCAATACCTGTGCCGGTTCAACAAATGGGTCGATTCGCACATGGCTGGTCGATTCAATCTCTCGTTTTGCTCCAGAAATTAGGTCGGTAACCTGGATCGACCTGTCATAGCTAAGGCCAACCTTCCATAGGTCAAGCGATACCGAAGACTCTCGAATCGAATGAGGATCAAGGTTTACCAGAATCAGATAAGTTGCATTCTTTCCGGTCGAACTGTGTTCGGCGGCGAGGTGCTTGGTGAAGGCGATGATCGAATCGTCGGTGGTCTGGTGAATCTCCAGGTTTCTAAGTTGAACGAGGGCTGGATGCTCTTTGCGAAGCATGTTCAGTTTGGTTACGTAACTAGAAATCGAGGTTCCAGTTTTTTCGGCAGTTTGCCAATTCCTGTCTTTGTACTGATACTTCTCGGAATCGATGTGTTCATCTGCCCCATTTCGTGCAACCGATTCGATTAGCTCATAACCGGCATACATTCCCCAGCTGCTTCCTGCCAGAGCGGCGAGTGCTGCTCGAATCTTGTGCCCGTTTGGGCCGCCGAACTGAAGGTAAGGAGTCAGGATGTCAGGCGTGCTCACCCAAAGATTTGGGCGGAAGTATGGTGATGAACTGTGTGCAAGTTCGTTCAAGTACTCGGAGAGTTCCTGCTTTCCGTTTCGCCAGGTGAAATACGTGTACGACTGTTGGTAACCAACCTTGCCAAGCATATGCATCATGGCCGGTCTGGTGAATGCCTCAGCTAGGAAGATTACCTCTGGATGCTTGTGGGTCACCTCTCCAATGAGCCATTCCCAAAAATTCACCGGCTTGGTGTGTGGGTTGTCAACACGGAAAATCTTGATTCCCTTGGAAATCCAGAACTCAACAATCCTCAGTGCCTCGTGGTAGATGCCTTCAGGGTCGTTGTCGAAGTTAATCGGATAAATGTCTTGGTACTTCTTGGGAGGGTTCTCGGCATAGGCAATGGTGCCATCGGCTCTAGTGGTGAACCATTCTGGGTGGTCCTTTACCCATGGGTGATCAGGAGACGCCTGAAGTGCAAAATCGAGCGCGATTTCAATTCCAAGTTCATTTGCAGATGCTACAAACTTTTCAAAGTCCTTCATCGAACCCAGATCAGGATGGATGGTGTCATGTCCACCAGCCTCTGAGCCAATCGCCCACGGTGAACCAGGATCTTCGTCGGTTGCGTTCAGGGTGTTGTTCGGACCCTTTCTAAATGCGCGACCAATGGGATGGATCGGAGGTAGGTATAAGACGTCAAAGCCCATTTCCTTTACCGCAGGAAGCCTCTTGAGTGCGGTTTTGAAATTTCCACTCGTCCAAGTTCCTGTCTTGGCGTTAAATTTCGCGCCTTCACTTCTTGGAAAGAATTCGTACCATGCTCCGCTGCCAGCCAGTTTGCGCTCACAGTTAATGTCGAAATGTGCGCTTTCGGTAACTAGGGTTTTGATCGGTTCGGTAGCGCACGCTTTTTGAGCCAAACTGTTAGCTTCGATAAATCTCTGGTCGTGAGTTTTTTCCGAATCGCTCAAAATCTGTGCGGCTTCTACCAAGAGTTTGGCAGAGGGTTTCGATCTAGCTGTTTCGGCTGCGGCACCGGTGAAGAGTCGAATACCCTCGAGCATGCAAAGTTCTTCATCGATTTTTGCAGCAAGTTTGACTTCTGTGGTGTGATGCCAAGTTTCGAGTTCGTCCCCGAAGGCTTCAATATGAAACTTCCACGGTCCAACCAAGTCGATTTGGTTCTTGGTGTGCCAAGAATCGCTACCTGGAGCGCCTTCTGACATGCGGATACGTTTTGTAAAGCCACTTGGGTCAGTGATTACAAGTTCGGCACCGAGGGCATCGTGTCCTTCTCTAAAGACAACAGCGCTAAATGGGATGACTTCTGAGTCAAAAGCCTTAGCCGGCCACCTACCGTTTTCAACGACCGGCATGACCGATGTGATCGGCAACCTACCAATTGGATTTGAATTACGGAATTCTATGTCTTGGCTCACATAACAAACATAGCGATTGTTATTTATCAGTTGAACAGAAAAGCAACACCGAAGATTCCGAAACAACAACGTTTTTTGATGGCAGATATTCTTGGTCAGAGTTACTGGAGTCCGACTTTGCGGAATCCCACAGTAGATTAAAGCCTTCGATGCCATCCCAAGTTGGCAATGTGATTTCTAGGTTTTCTTCTGATCCATTGATCACTAGGAGGGTAATGTCTTTTTGGCCGCTCTCGGAAATGTGTCCACTCAAACGCTGAAGAACACGCGTTTCGCTGGAGCTCCAATCATCGTTGTTCATGAGCTCACCCTTTTGGTTGTACCAGCGGATAAGGTCTTCGTTTTCGGTCATTCGCTCGAAATTGCCGAAATCGGTTGGTCTAAGACTTGGGTGCTTGCGGCGAAGCTCTGTGAGTCTTGCAAACGAATCTTCGAGGTGAAGCTGATCCTGGTTCAGTTCCCAGTTGACCCAGCTCAAAACGTTGTCTTGGCAATAGGCGTTGTTGTTACCCTGTTGGGTCTTGGCTCGCTCGTCGCCGGCTGTAACCATAGGTATCCCAGAGGAAAACAGAAGCGTTGCCAAAAGATTACGCATCATGCGAAATCGATCTTTGTGTATTGATTCTTCGGAGGTCGATCCCTCGAAACCAAAATTGAACGAGTAGTTATTCGTGTTGCCGTCACGGTTTGATTCGCCGTTCATGTGATTGTGCTTCACGTTGAAACTGACCAAATCGTTCAAGCTAAAACCGTCGTGTGCGGTTATAAAATTCACCGTTCCAAGAGTTCCCATTGGCCCGTGAACCACATCCTTGGAACCTGCAAGTCTGGTGGCAAGGTCCGCGACACCATTGCCATAGCGTCCGCTGTTTCTAAAGTTAGCTATGTCTGTCAACCAGAAGCGTCTGACGCTGTCACGATAGCGGTCGTTCCATTCGCTGAACGAGTCTGGGAAGTTACCAGTTTGCCAACCTCCAAGACCAACATCCCATGGTTCAACAATCAGCTTGGAGTTCGAAATGATCGGATCAGCCATCATGGCCTGTAGTAGCGGGTGATTCGGATCAAACTGATTGTTAGAATCTCGCGCGATGGTGGTGGCTAGGTCAAAACGGAATCCGTCGATCTGGAGTTCCTCGGTCCAATACCTTAGTGAATCTAGAACTAGGTTCACCACAACAGGGTTTGAAAAATCAAGCGAGTTTCCGCAACCAGTGGTGTCGTGGTAGTTACCAGCGTCGTCGACTCTGTAATACGAGGCATTGTCGATTCCACGGAAAGAGTGGATCAATCCACGGTTCCCGCCTTCTGCGGTGTGGTTGTAAACCACGTCGAGAATCACCTCGATACCAGCTCGGTGAAGCTCTCTAACCATTGTCTTAAATTCATTCAAGATTGCGTCTGGGCCGGCTTCTTGAGCCTTCAAGGTTGCGTAACGGTGATGAGGGGTAAAGAAGTTGATTGTGTTGTAACCCCAGTAATTGATCAAACCCATGTTGAGAAGTCGTGGTTCTGAGATGAACTGATGAACTGGCAAAAGTTCGATCGCCGTGATGCCAATCTTCTTTAGGTGAGCAATGGTGCTCTCGTGACCAAGGGCAGCGTAGGTGCCTTTAATTTCGTCTGGAAGGCTGTCATTTCCTCTTGTGAGGCCTCTGGCGTGTGTTTCATAGATGACAGTCTCGGAAAGTAGGGTGTTTGGCTTAGCAACCCCCTGCCAGTCAAACTCTCGCTCAACAACAACGTTGTGGAAGTCTCTTGGCCCCTCTCGAACAACGCCTCTGGCGTAAGGGTCAATCAAGTCCACATCTTGGTTAAAGCCGCTTTTAGTCGTGTCAGGTCCGTCAACTTGAACCGTGTAGTGAACTCCAACCCTGATGTGTTCACTTTCAACTTCCCAAATGTTGCCTTCAGTCCGCTTAGCGAACAAAACTTTGACGTCTACATCGGGGTTGGATTCGTCGATGATCGAGAATCTCACAGAGCTGGCATTTGCCGAGTAAATGTGAAAAGATCCACCGTTCTCGTGCAGATTTACACCGAGCGCGGTGTTCTGCTGCGAAGGGGTTTTAGGCATGATGAAGATTTTAGTCGCGATAGTGTTTTTTAGTGACCATTTACCTAGACCACGCAGCTACCACGGCTCCTTACCCAGCGGTGGTAGAGCAGATGGTCGACGATCTTCAGAAGCTCGGAAACCCGTCATCCGTACATTCTCCTGGTCAGCAAAATCGCGCCATTCTCGAAAGCGCTCGCGAGGACCTGGCGAGAGTGCTAGGAGCCGATCGTAACGAGATTGTTTTTACATCTGGAGGAACCGAGGCAGACAACATTGCCATCAAGGGTTTCTACTGGGCTGCCGTGGAGGCCAATCCATCGCGCAATCTAATCGTCAGTGCCTATACCGAGCACCACGCCGTAATCGATCCGATCGAGTGGTTGGTTGAACACCAAGGTGCCAACGTTCATTGGCTTGAGGTGTCGGAAAGCGGGGTTGTGAATCTTCAGGAACTAACAAATCTGGTTGAAACTCGCGGCGACCAAATTGCCTTAATTTCTCTCATGTGGGCCAACAACGAAACGGGCGTGATTACCGACATACGCAAGGTCGTTGAAATTGCGAAACCTGCTGGAATCCCAGTTCACACCGACGCCGTTGCGGCCTTCGGTCACACAGAAATCTCATTCTTTCCCGGTCTCTCCGCCATGAGCATTTCTGCTCATAAGGTCGGTGGACCAGTTGGTGTGGGGGCACTGCTAGTTTCAAGGGACTCAAACCCAGTCTCGCTTCAACAAGGAGGCGGGCAGGAACGAGGAATTCGTGGAGGAACCATGAACTCCGTTGGTGCTCACGCCTTCGCAACAGCTGCAAGAATCTCCGTTTCAAAATTGGCAACCGAATCTTGGGGTCGATTTGATCTTTTGAACCGTTTGGTCGAATCTGTTGCGAAGTTGGTGCCAAGCGCCAAATTCAGTAGAGGCTCCGAACCAGGTATTCCAGACTTAGCGCACTTTACCTTCCCTGGATGCAGCGGAGATTCGATGCTTTACCTTTTAGACCAGGAAGACATAGCGGTGTCTACAGGTTCTGCCTGCACGGCCGGAGTTACCAGGGCCTCGCACGTTCTGATAGCTATGGGTAGATCGGTTGAAGAAGCTACAGGGACCTTGAGAATCTCTCTCGGTAGAGATACCAAATCTCAAGACATTGAAGCCTTTTTAGAGAAATTACCGAGGGTTCATGAACTAGCACTAAAGGCTGGACTCAACGGCTAAAGGTAAAATTAGCCCATGAAGGTTTTAGTTGCAATGAGCGGTGGAGTTGACTCCTCTGTGGCCGCCGCCAGAGCAGTTGAGGCAGGGCATGAGGTGGTTGGGGTTCACCTAGCTCTCAGCAGGAACTCCGGGACATTGAGAACTGGTTCTAGAGGTTGCTGCACAATCGAAGACTCTATGGACGCCCAACGAGTCGCAAATCTTTTGGGCATCAAATTCTTTGTCTGGGACTTTTCCGAAAGATTCAAACACGATGTCGTCGACGATTTCATCAATGAGTACAAGTCGGGGAGAACCCCAAACCCTTGTATGAGGTGTAACGAGCGCATCAAGTTCGCTGCACTAATGGAGAAGGCGCTTTCGCTCGGGTTCGATGCAATCGCGACCGGTCATTATGCGACCGTGGAAGAACACGACGGGCACTTGGAACTTCATAGATCGCCAGCGCTCGCGAAGGACCAAAGTTATGTACTTGGAGTTCTTACCGAAGAGCAGTTGAAACACGTAATCTTCCCAATCGGAGTCAGCGCGTCAAAGAATGACATTCGTGAAGAGGCGAGGCAACGAGGTCTCGCGGTAGCTCAAAAACCAGACTCTTACGACATTTGCTTCATCCCTGACGGTGATACCCAGGGCTGGCTTGAAGACAAGGTCGGTTCAAGTGAGGGCGAAATCCTCGACCGTAATGGCAAGGTATTGGCTACTCACTCCGGATCCCACAACTTCACAGTCGGGCAGCGCAAGGGGCTTCACATTGAACAACCGGCTAAAGACGGCAGGCCACGATATGTATTGGAGATCAGGCCAAAGACGAATCAGGTAGTGGTTGGGCCGCAGGATGCGCTTGCCATTGCAGAAATTTCTGGTTCAAGGTTTAGCTGGTGCGGTGTCGCGCCAGGTTCACCGGAGGTTGCGTTCGAAGCAGAGGTCCAGGTAAGAGCCCATGCCGAGCCGGAGAGGGCCATGGTTCAGCTTGTTGATGGGAACATCCTGGCAAAGTTGGAAACTCCGATTTTAGGCGTTGCGCCTGGTCAAACCGCGGTTATCTACCTAGGTAGCAGGGTTTTAGGTCAGTTCACGATCGATGCGACTGTCTCTGCGATACCGGCCGGGGTAGACGAATGAATCGTTCGGATGCCGAGCTAAAAATAGTTGAACTTACAGATCAGATCAACGCACACCGCAGAGCCTATTACGAACAAAACACGGTTCTGATTTCTGATGCCGACTACGACAGACTTATGCACGAACTCGAGGCTATTGAAAGTGAATTCCCAGAGCTGATCACCGGTGATTCACCAACCCAAACCGTTGGTGGTTCCGCCCTGAACACCTTTGCTCCCATCACTCACCTCGAACGAATGATGAGCCTTGACAACGTATTCGATCACGAAGAAATGATCGCGTGGCTCGCAAAGACTGGAGCTTCGCGGTTTCTCTGTGAACTCAAAATTGATGGACTCGCCATAAACCTTCGCTACGAAAAAGGAGTCTTGGTTTCCGCAGCAACCAGAGGCGACGGAACCGTTGGAGAAGACGTCACAGCTAATGTGAAGACCATAAAATCAATTCCAATCTTCTTGACGGGTGATGACCTACCCGAAGTCATCGAAGTTCGTGGCGAGATCTACTTCCCAATCAAAGACTTTGCCAAACTAAACGAAAGCCTTATCGCCGATGGCAAGGCACCATTTGCAAACCCACGAAACTCGGCATCTGGGTCGCTTCGTCAAAAAGATCCAAAGGTAACCGCATCTAGACCTCTGCAAATGCTGGTACACGGAGTAGGTGCTTGGAATGGGGGAGAGCTCAAGTTCCAATCAGACCTTTACTCGAAGCTTGCTGGCTGGGGGCTACCGACGTCATTGCGTTTCAGCGTGGTGAACTCACCCGCAGAAGTGATTTCGTACATCGATGAGTTTTCGGCAAGCCGTCATTCGCTAGAGCATGAGATTGACGGTGTTGTGGTGAAAGTAGATGAGCTGGCTCTCCAGTCGGAACTCGGATTTACTTCGAGGGCGCCTCGATGGGCAATTGCCTATAAGTACCCTCCCGAGCAGGTAAACACGAAACTTCTTGATATCCGTGTTTCGGTTGGTCGAACCGGAAGAGCAACTCCCTACGCGGTTCTTGAGCCTGTCAAAGTTGCCGGTTCGGTGGTTGAATTCGCCACACTTCACAACCAAGATGTTGTCAAGGCGAAGGGTGTCTTCATCGGAGACACTGTAGTGATCCGCAAGGCAGGAGACGTCATTCCGGAAATCCTGGGTCCGGTGGTTGAACTTAGAAACGGAACCGAACATGAGTTTGCAATGCCGACCAACTGCCCAGATTGCGGTTCCGTCCTTCGACCTATGGCGGAAGGTGACATCGACCTTAGGTGCCCAAATGCCGAGAGTTGCCCTGCTCAGCTCAGGGAACGTATCGCCTACATCGGCTCAAGAGGAGTGCTAGACATAGAGGCACTTGGTGAAGTAACGGCAATAGAACTCACCAAAAATATTTTGAAAAACGATGCCGATCTGTTTTCACTTACCCAAGAGCAGTTAATGACTTCCGACTATTTCAGAAAGAAAGACGGTTCGCCTGCTGAGGTAACTGGCAAGCTTTTGAAGAACCTAGAGGAAGCCAAGTCTCGGCCACTCTGGAGAATTCTTGTGGCCTTGAACATTCGACATGCCGGTCCCGTTGCTTCTAGGGCGTTAGCGTCGAAATTTGGCTCGATTGCCAAGATTCTTGAAGCTTCGCCTGAGGTTCTCTCAGAGGTAGACGGAGTTGGTTCGATCATTGCTGATTCCATTTGCGAGTGGAACAAGGTTGAGTGGCATCGCAACATAGTTGAGCGTTGGACCAGCGCTGGTGTGCTAACAGAGATTCCGAATTTTTCTGATTCACCAACCGTTGAAGGTATTTTCAGTGGAAAGACCATCGTGGTTACTGGAACCCTGAGTCAGATGACCAGGGAGGCTGCCGAAGAAGCAATCATTGCTCGAGGTGGCAAGGCAGCCGGATCAGTCTCGAAAAACACAACTTTTGTGGTTGCAGGCCCTGGCGCTGGTTCGAAACTTGCTAAAGCTGAATCTCTGGGCGTCGAGGTAATCGATGAAGCCGAATTCTTAGAGAGAATTAGATAAATTACTCGTTGCTGGCAGCGTTTTCGTCTGCTGCAACCATCGATTCGGTAGACATCAGGCTCTTGAGGGAGTTTAGGAAGTCTTCGATCTCGGAGCGCTCGTTCTTCATTTTAACTAAACGGTCCTCGCTCTCGCGAATCGCGTTCGATGCGAAGCTCTCGGCCTTACGGCTGAGCATTTCGGCACGACGGCGCGACTGGTTGATCAAGTTTGTAGCTGTGCGCTGAGCGTCTTCGATTAGCTGAGTGCTAGACCCCTGGGCCTCACGGCTCATGCGATCTGCCTCGGAGAGCAGGTCAGCGGCACGCTGGGACGCGTCGGTGAAGTTTGCGTTTGCCTCGTCTGAAACCTGTTGCGCCTGGGTAACAGCATTCTGATAAAGGCGAAGAGCTTCCTGCTCAGCCTCATCACGCTTGGTCTTCAACTCTGCTTCAAGTTCAACACGGGCCTGTGCGGTGCGTTGAGAAAGTTCGGTTGCTAGAGCGCGAGCTTCTTCGGTTTCGCGGTGTACCTGCGCACGAAGTTCGGCAGCGTAACGTTCACCCTCTGACTTGATGGCAGCAGCTTCGCGCTGAGCGGTACCAATCTTTTCAAGAGCCTCGGATTCGCGGTTTTTCGCGGTATTTAGAATCTCGTTGCTTAGGCGTTCTGCTTCGATCTTCGACTCGGCAAGACGTGCTTCTGCTTCTGCAATTAGGCCATCTGCCTTTTGCTGAGCGCGACGGGTTAGCTGTTCGCTTTCCGCCTTAGCGGTTTCGCGTACTCGAATTGCATCCTGGCCGGCGTCGGAGACCAACTTCTTAGCCTGCTCTTCTGCAAGGCGGAGTGTCGATTCAAACTGTGCGCCAAGCTCGGCGTAGCCTGGGGCGCTCTTGCGCTTCTTTAGCGTTTCGTTTTCGGCGCGAAGTTGCTCGATTTCGGCTGAAGCGCTGTAGTTGTAGTCACGAACGTGCTCAAGTTCGGCGCGCAAATCGCCAACGACTCGATCGACTTCGTCTTTTTTGTATCCACGCATTTCAAACGAAAAATCTTCAGCCATGGAGCAACTCCTAAAATTTGGTTGAAAAACTTTGGGCTATAAAAATTAAGCCACAAGGCAAAATCATACCGCTTTACATAGTAAAAACCCAAGTAAAAAATTGATTTGGTAGGCTGGTTTCAACCCTTTTAGTTATTGGTGAGAAGGCTTGTCTATGTCTGAAATTACCCCTGAGTTAGTTCGCCATTTGGCGCATCTCGCTCGAATCGATGTCACTGAGCAGGAGGTTGAGCGCTTCAGCGAACAACTTGCCCTAATTGTCGATTCTGCGGCCACACTCAAAGTTGCCGTTGGCGAAGACATTCCTGCCACAAGCCACCCGATTCCGATGCAAAACGTGTTCCGCGAAGACGTAGTTCAGCCTTCGCTCAGTCAAGAATCGGCACTTTCAGGCTCAGCTGATGCAGAATCAGGTCGATTCAAAGTCGCTGCCATCTTGGATGAGGAGTAAAAGTGTCTGAACTAATCAAAAAAACTGCCGTTGAGCAGCTTGCGCTCCTTCAGAGTGGCGAAATCACTTCGGTAGAACTTACCAAGGCTCACCTAGATCACATTGCAGCTGTTGATTCGAGTGTTCACGCGTTTCTTCACGTAAACGCAGAAGGTGCACTCGCCACGGCTGCAGAGGTTGACAGAAGACGAGCCGCAGGGGAGCAACTTCCTAAACTCGCCGGTCTTCCGGTTGCGGTCAAAGACAACCTGACAACCATGGATCAGCCGAGCACAGCAGGGTCGAAGATCCTAGAAGGTTGGGTTCCTCAGTACGACTCAACTGTTGTCACTAGGCTTCGTGCCGAACTCATGCCGATACTTGGTAAGACCAACCTTGATGAGTTTGCAATGGGTTCAACCACCCAGTTCTCTGCTTACGGTTCAACAGCAAACCCTTGGTCGCTAAACAGAATCCCTGGTGGTTCTGGTGGTGGTTCGGCAGCTGCCGTCGCCGCATTCATGTCCCCGGTTGCCATTGGATCTGATACCGGTGGTTCGATTCGTTACCCGGCAGCAATGACCGGCACTGTTGGAACCAAGCCAACATACGGCGCGGTTAGCCGTTACGGACTAATCGCTCTCGGTTCTTCCCTTGACCAAATCGGTCCTGTGGCTCGAAACGTCGCCGATGCAGCTCTTTTGCACGACGTCATTGCTGGCCATGACCCACACGACAGCACCTCGCTCAAAGAAGAACTTGGTTCGATGGTCGAAGCTGCAAGCAACCAGAGCCTCAAAGGTCTTCGCGTTGGCGTTATCAAGGAACTAACCGGCGAGGGATTCCAGAAGGGAATCACCGACCGATTCAACGAGAGCCTCGAAATTCTAAAGGCACAGGGAGCCGAAATTGTTGAGGTTTCTTGCCCTAACTTCAAGTACGCGGTTGAGGCCTACTACCTAATTTTGCCGGCGGAAGCCTCTAGCAATCTTGCTCGTTTCGACAGCGTACGTTTTGGTATGCGTGTAACCCCGCAGGGTAACCCAACCATTGAGCGCGTTATGTCTGCAACCCGCGAAGCCGGCTTCGGACCTGAGGTGAAGCGCCGAATCATCCTCGGTACTTACGCCCTTTCCAGTGGCTACTACGACGACTACTACGGCAGTGCTCAGAAGGTTAGAACCCTCATCCAACGAGACTTCGAGGCTGCCTTTAGCAAGGCCGATGTACTGGTATCTCCTACAGCGCCAACCACGGCCTTCAAACTTGGTGAAAAATTGGAAGACCCTCTTGCCATGTATCTAAACGACATCGCAACCATTCCGGCAAACCTTGCCGGAGTTCCTGGCTTGTCGCTTCCTAACGGCCTCGCCGACGAAGACGGCCTTCCAAGCTCAATCCAATTCTTAGCTCCGGCCAGAGCGGATCACCGCCTATACGAAGTGGGTGCCGTACTCGAGCGTGAACACGAAAATATCTGGGGTAAGCGAATGATTGATTTCGCCCCAGAGGTAAAGGCAGGTGCCTAATGGCTAAGGCTGAACTAATGAACTACGAACAGGCCATTGAGCAGTTCGAAGTGGTTATTGGTCTTGAGGTTCACGTTGAGTTGAACACCAACACCAAGATGTTTTGCGGATGCAAGAACGACTTCGGTGACGAACCAAACACCAATGTTTGCCCGGTTTGCCTTGGGCTTCCAGGTGCCCTCCCGGTTGTTAACGGACGTGCGGTTGAATCTGCAATCAAAATCGGTCTGGCTCTCGGCTGTGACATCGCTCCAACTGGACGATTCGCAAGAAAAAACTATTTCTACCCAGACCTTGCCAAAAACTTCCAAACTTCCCAGTACGACGAACCAATTGCTTTCGAGGGCGGAATCCAAATCGAGGTATCATCTGGCAACACATTCCAGCTGAACATTGAGCGTGCACACATGGAAGAAGACGCTGGAAAGCTTACCCATATCGGTGGAAACACGGGTCGAATTCAGGGAGCGGAGTTCTCTCTAGTTGACTACAACCGTGCCGGAGTTCCACTGATCGAAATTGTTACCAAGCCAGTATTTGGTGCAGGTGCAGAAGCTCCAGAGCTAGCTGCCGCATATGTTCGCGCAATCCGCGACATCGTAAAGGCTCTAAATGTATCTGAGGCAAGGATGGAACGCGGCAACGTTCGCTGTGACGCCAACGTTTCGCTTCGAAAGCACGGCGCCGAGAAACTCGGAACCCGCACCGAAACCAAGAACGTGAACTCGCTTCGTTCGATTGAGCGTGCGGTACGTTACGAAATTCAGCGCCAGGCGCACATCTTGGCTTCCGGTGGCTCGATTCTTCAGGAAACCAGACACTGGCACGAAGACAAGGGCACAACCTCTTCAGGTCGCCCTAAGAGCGATGCCGATGACTACCGCTATTTCCCAGAGCCAGACCTAGTGCCAGTTGTGCCTAGCTCGGAACTTATCGAACGTCTAAGAGCAGAACTTCCTGAGAACCCTGCAGAACGTCGCAAACGACTTCAGGGCGTTTGGCAGTTCAGCGACCTGGAGTTCAGGGACGTTGTCAACGCAGGTCTTCTAGACCAGATCGAAGAAACCGTGGCAGCAGGAGCCAAGCCTCAGGCGGCTCGCAAGTGGTGGACCGGCGAAATTGCCAGAATTGCTAACGCAGGAGAACAGGAAGTTTCGGATCTGCCTGTGACCGCAGCTCAGGTCGCGGAGCTCGCTGCCCTGGTTGAGTCTGGAAAGATCAACGACCGCATCGGCCGAGAGGTGCTTCAGGCAGTTCTTGATGGTGAGGGTAACCCTACAGAGATCGTTGCAGCTAAGGGTCTAGAAGTTGTTTCCGATGACGGAGCCCTCATCGCAGCAATTGATGAAGCGCTTGCTAAGCAACCAGACGTGCTCGAAAAGATCCGCGAGGGTAAGGTTCAGGCCGCAGGTGCAGTAATTGGTGCCGTTATGCAGGCCATGAAAGGTCAGGCAGATGCCGCTAGAGTCCGTGAGTTGGTGCTCGAAAGAGCCAAGTAAGACTTGGGGTGAGTAACGGGACTTGAACCCGCGGCCCCCTGGACCACAACCAGGTGCTCTACCAGCTGAGCTATACCCACCATCGTTGCGCTAGGCAACTTTACAAGTTTAGCACTACAGAGAGTCTGCTGCTTGCTTAGATTCCTCGGTTGTTGGACCAGGTTGTGAAACAAATACCGTTTTTCGGTAATACGCAAGTTCCTTAATTGATTCCAGAATGTCGGCAAGCGCTCGGTGTCCACCCTGTTTCTTAGGAAGCTGGAAGTAAACCTTTGGGTACCAACGTCTGGTGAGTTCTTTGATGCTCGAAACATCAACGTTTCTATAGTGCAGAAACGAGTCAAGCGTTGGCATGTAGCGGTTTAGGAACATGCGATCGGTACCAATTGAGTTTCCGGCTAGGGGAGCCGTTCTAGGGTCGGTGACCCACCTTTGAATGTAAGCAAGAGTTTTGCGTTCTGCTTCTTCGAGTGAGATTCCAAGCTCAAGCTCATTTATCAAGCCGGATTCGGTGTGCATGTTAGTTACGAAATCATTCATGTTTGCCAGGGCTGCCGCTTTTGGCTTAATAACAAGATCAAGCCCGGTATCTAGAACGTTGAGTTCGGTATCGGTAACAACGACCGCAATTTCGACAAGTTCGTCAACTTCTACATTGAGACCGGTCATTTCGCAGTCTATCCACACCAGATAGTCGCCGCTCATGCCTTCACCGCCTTCCGTTCTGCTTTTCTGGTCTTGCGTCCCTCGATTAGCCAGTACAAGGCGGGAACGATAACCAGCGTGAGGATGGTTGAACTAAATAGTCCACCGATTACCACAATGGCAAGTGGCTTCGAAATAAATCCGCCACCTCCGGTAGCGCCAATGGCCATCGGTGTCAAAGCGAAAATGGTTGCCAGCGCAGTCATCAGAATTGGACGTAGACGCTGTCTCGCGCCATCGAGAATCGCCAAACGAATATCTCTTCCATCGGCTCGATACTGGTTGATCAGGTCGATCAAAACAATTGCGTTCGTAACTACGATTCCAACTAGTAACAGCATTCCGATGAGTGCTGAAACGTCAAGGGCGGTGTCCGTTAGAAGCAGCGCAACGAATGCACCGGTGGCTGCGAACGGAATGGAAATCAGCAGAATCAGCGGCTGACGGATACTTCTAAATGTGGCAACCATAACCAAGAACACGATCGCTACAGCGGCCATTAGTGCAACGCCCAACTGGGAGAACGAGTCTGCCTGCTGCTGACTGATACCACCAAGAGTCGCCGATACACCGATAGGCAGAGTTAGTTTCGCAAGTCTTGCGTTCAGGTCCTTTGTGGTAGCACCCAGGTTTTTGCCATCTGGGGTGAGGCTAACGGTCGCGGTTCGGTCGCCCTTCTGTGTCGTGATCGAAACCGGAATTGACGCGAGTTCAACCTTGGCTAAAGTCGAGAGCTTCACGTTGCCAGTCATGGTTGGGATTGCCAAGCTTCTAACCTGAGCAAGTGTGGTTGCTGGCTTTTTCGGTACAACGTAAATGCCGGTGGAAACCTGGCCCACGTTAATCGATCCAATTGAAGTCGGTTGCATCAAACCAGCCACGATTGAACTTAAAGCGATTTCGCTGAGACCTTTTGCAGCCGCCTTTTTGCGGTCGATTGTTACCTGGATGGTTCGCTGCTTGTCAGCCAGCGAGTTGGTGACTTCTGTTGTTCCTGTGGTTCCAGAAACAGCGTTTTGAACCAAAGAAACAGCCTCGGCGAGAGTCTTGTCATCCTTAGCAATTACCTTCACATCCACGGTTGAACTCGAACCAAAACTGCCACCACCGGCCGCGTTGTATTTGAGCTCTCCGAGCGATTTGTCTGCAGAGGCAGCCCTTAGCAGTCGTGCCTTAAATGCTTCAAGGTCCGCTCCATCTTTCAAAGTGATCTGGTGCTGAATTCCACCGGCTGCCAACCCAAGCGCCGTTCTCGCGTCACCACTAGAGCCAATGGTGGTGAGCACAACCTTCACCGCCTTGTCGGCAATGATGAGTTGCTCAAGCTTCAAAGCGGTCTCGGACTCTTCCTTTAGAGTTGCTCCCGCAGGTAGGTTCTGGTTGGCAATCACGGAACTCGATCCGCTAGAACCAATGAAATCAGTCTTTAGAAGGGTGGTCATACCGAAAGTGAGAATCAAAATAATCACGCTGGCCACAACTGTAACCACAGGGTGCTTTTGACTCTTGCTGATAACTGGGAGATAGGCGCGTTGCAGAAGGCTCTTGCGTTCCTTTTCTTCTTCCGCCTCACGAATCTTGGCAGCAGACTTTTTGGTTTCTTTAGGTGACTTCAGGAACCAGAAGGCCAGGACCGGAACGATGGTGAGGGACACAAACAACGAAGCGATGAGTGCAATTGAGAACGTGAATGAGAACGGTCTGAATAGTTCACCGACAAGCCCACCAACAAGGGCAATCGGTAGGAACACGGCAACCGTGGTAATCGTTGCTGCGGTAATGGCGCCAGCAACCTCCTTCACGGCGTCAAGAACCGCATCCTTCTTGTTTTCACCGTAGGAGAGATGCCGGTTAATGTTCTCAATGACCACAATTGAGTCGTCGACAACACGTCCAATTGCGATTGTTAGTGCGCTCAACGTAAAGAGGTTTAGGGAGTATCCGAAACCGCTAAGGCCGATGAAAGCGATTAGCACTGAGGTCGGAATCGAAATTGCGGTTACGAGAGTGGATCTGACGGAAAGCAGGAACAGAAGAATTACCAGAATGGCAAATCCAAGCCCGAGTAGGCCTTCGCTACTCAACTCATGAAGAGATTTTTCAACGAATGGTGCTTGATCGAATATCGTGACGATTTTTACGTCGCTGCCAAGGTTCTTTTTGAGGTCAGAAATCTTCGCCTGCACCGCATGAGATAGCGAAACGGTGTTTCCATCTTGAGTTTTAGTGATCGAAACTGAGAGTGCCTCAACGCCATTTACGCGACTAATCGTGGTTACAGGAGCGAAGTCGTAAGTGACCTTAGCGACCTGTCCGATGGTGTAAACCTTTGGTGTTGTTGGTACGGTGACAGCACCAACCATTGGCACCACCTTGGTGGTTACGAAAGAAGTTGCCGCCGGAACAAGAGCAATCGACTTTAGGGCTGCAATAGTTTCAATCGGGGTTCCGGTTTGGATCGAGATTTCACCCTTAGCATCGCGGATGCTTCCAGCTGGAAGCACCATGCCACTCTGTTGAATAGCCGAAACAATCGACTGCTGACTCAATCCATTTTTAGCCAATTGGGTTTGGTTTAGCTTGAGGTTGATTCGCTTCACCTTGATGCCAGACACAGTGATGTCGCGGACGCCAGCAATGTCACCAAAAGCCGAGTTTGCGGCATCTTGCAGTCTTGTTCCAAGAGCAATATTGTCGCTAGACGAAACACCAAGCGAAATAATTGGCACGCTGTCGAAACTTCCAGCAACCACCTTGGCGGTGGCGCCGGTTGGTAGCGTGCTCTGAACTTGTGCGACAACGCCGTTCAGATTCTCCTTGACTTTTGCGGTGGTTGTGCCGTAGTCAAATTCAACACGCACGATCGAAAGATTGTTCTGCGACGTCGAAGTGGTGTTCACAATGCCGTCTAGGGTGCGCACTTGGGTCTCTACCTTTTGACTGACCTGCTTATCGATTACCTCAGCAGACGCCCCAGGATAGGTGGTGATGATTGCGGCCTGTGGGGTTGAAAAATCAGGGAGGAGCTCCTGCTTTAGCGCTCCAAGTGAGTAAACACCGAAAGCGGCGATTACGAGTGTTGCAAGTGCAACTACAGATCTGTTGACCAAACTTAGGCGAGCTAAACGATGCATTATTTCTCCTGCTTTATTACCTCTAAAGCCTAACCTTTGACAACGATAGGTAATTCCTCAGGCGCTTGCAAAGCGCTCCTGAGTTTTGGCTGTGAGAAACAGTTTCCTTATGGAAATGGTTAGCAAAAAGACATAAGGGAAATTAGACTTAATGTTCGAAACGTAGGAGCATCTTGTATTCATTTCTTTATCGCGTGTTACCGGGGAAACGTTGGTTGAAAATTGTGCAACTAATCGTCTTAGCAGCCGCCGTAGTAGCAGCACTCTTCTTTGTAGTGTTTCCATACGTAGATAGCCTCATCGGGGAAAGTTCAACAATCAATGCCTAGTACCAAAGAACCACTTGCTCGTCGCATCCTTAGAAATTCCGGTGAAGTCCTCATCACCGGTGGTGTGGTGCTCATCCTGTACGTTGTTTGGCAGCTCTTTGTAAACGACCCAATCGTTGCAGTTCAGCAGGAAAAACAAGCCCAGCAGTACACCGTTTCCACCGAAGAAAAGGTTCTTGGAAAGCAGACGCTTCTCAACCCTGGTGGCAAGCTCAAAGAGGGGCAGGTGTTCGGTAAGGTTTACATTCCTAAATTCGGAAATGACTGGGTACGCCTTCTCGGCCAGGGCACCTATCAGCGCATCACCCTAAACACCATTGGTGTTGGTCACTACCTAAACACCGCCTGGCCAGGTCAGGTTGGAAACTTTGCGGTTGCTGCCCACCGAACCACTCATGGTGCACCGTTCAATAAGATCGACACGCTGACAACCGGCGACAAGGTATTCATCGAAACCAACAAATACTGGTTCACCTATGAATTCCGTCAGAGCAAGGTTGTTCTTCCAACCGACGTAAACGTAATCAAGTCAGTTCCTAAAGAGCTTCTTGGCGCCAAAAAGGGTGGTCGCTACATGACCATGACCAGCTGTCACCCTAAGTTCTCGGCAAAGCAGAGATACGTTGTTTGGCTTGAATTGGTGGCCTCGGCACCGACCGCTAACGGTATGCCTGCCGATCTTGTCGCGCTTCAGAATCAGCAGTAATGCCTGAATTGCCTCCATGCCCAAGTTGCGGCAGCGTATACACCTATGAAATGGGTGCACTACTCGTTTGCCCTGAATGCGCTAACGAGTGGAACCCAGAATCAGAAGCTGTCGTTGAAGAAAAAGTCATCAAAGACGCCGTTGGTAACGTGTTACAAGACGGTGACGTGGTAACAATAATCAAAGACCTCAAGGTCAAGGGATTCTCGAATTCAATCAAGGTTGGAACCAAGGTTCGCAACATTCGCTTGGTCAACGGTCCAGACGGCCACGACATCGATGCCAAGGTTGATGGATTCGGCGCAATGAATCTAAAGTCAAGCGTTGTGAAAAAAGTCCTTTAAACTAGGACCATAAGCCTTCGTAGCTCAGTGGATAGAGCAAGAGCCTTCTAATCTCTTGGTCGTAGGTTCGATTCCTACCGAGGGCGCCACTTTAAACTAGAACCATGATTATCGATGTTTGGTCAGATGTGGTTTGTCCGTGGTGTTTCATTGGAAAGACCCGGTTGGACAAAGCCATTGCGGCGCTTGATCCTTCGATAAATGTCGAAGTGCGCCATCGTGCATTTCAGCTTCAGCCAGACATCCAGGGTGTCACTCCAACAAAGAAACTGCTAGCCGCCAAGTATGGCGTTGATGAAGCCAAGGTTGATGCTATGCAAGCAAATGTTTGCTCGATCGCAGGCGGTGAGGGTCTTTGCTACGACCTCGCAGGCACTCTTTCTGGCAATACTGCCGATGCTCACAGACTTTTGCTTTGGTCAGCCACAGTTGGCAAACAGGCGGAACTTCAGCAGGCTATGTATTCGGCGTATTTTGAGAAGAACCAAGCTTTGTTCACACGCGACGACCTGGTCGCCGTTGCAGGTTCGGTTGGTATCGATGCGAGTGAAGTGAATTTGGTTTTGGACTCAAACGAATTTGTAAATCAGGTTCGAGAGGACCAGGAAATGGCACACTCTCTTGGTGCCAACGGCGTTCCATTCTTCGTGATTGACATGAAGATTGGCATTTCAGGTGCTCAGCCTCCGGAGGTTTTTAACCGAGCGCTACAGCAAGCCTTGTCTTCCTAGTTCTTTGGTTGATCTGAGATGAGCTCTCGGTCTAGTGGCAATGACTCCGGGAGCGACTGGTTTAGCTGTTGAAGTTGGTCAGCGCGTAGTTCTAGATGAATACCCTTAATTGCGTCTTGAACAGATTCAGCCCTGGTTACACCAGGCATCACAAGTACCTTGCTACTTAGGCTCTTGAGCCATGAAACTGCTACGGCGTAAGGGCTATGGTTAGTTTCTTCAGCCAGTTTCTTAGCAGCTTCACTTTCACCTGCCCCCTTCATCGGAGACCAAGGTAGGTAAATGATGTCTAGTTCTTCACAGACTGCCAAAACATCCATTTGCTGGCGATAGGAGATGTTCAGTTGGTTCTGAACTGAGTAAATCGGACCGGCAATTTCAACCGCTTTGCGGAGCTGTCCGGCGTTGTAGTTGCTAACTCCAAGCCTTTTGAATATGCCACGTTGTCTAAGTAATGCAAGGTTTTCGACCTGTTCGTGGAAGGTTAAGTTTGGGTCGAGTCGGTGGTGTTGCCATAGGTCGAGTTCTGATACCTGAAGGCGTCCGGCCGAGGCTTCCGTGGCTCTAAGTAGGTAGTCGAGGCTGGCGTTTCTACCCCATGTTTCACCAGGACCCCTCGTAATTCCAGACTTGGTAGCCAGAATAAGCCCAGTTTTATCTCCAGAGTAGCTTCGAATTGCCTCGGCGAGAATCTGCTCGTTGTGACCAAAGGTGTTCCAACTTGGTGCGTAGATGTCTGCGGTGTCAAAGAATCGAACACCTGAATCTAGTGCAGTATGAATGGCTTGGATTGTTGTTTGGCGATTTTCCGAGGTCTCAGAAAATGATGCCTTCATGAAACCAAATCCGATTCTGTTGAAAAGTTCAATGCTCATAGCCAAATCATAGGCTTAAAACAAAGGTTGCGACCCACCGGGGGTGAGCCGCAACCAGTTTGATTCGGTTACTTGCGCCTGGTAATTCTTCTGGCCACGAATCCAATGAACCCTGCGCCTAGAGCCAAAAGCATGAGGCTCTGAGAGTCCGATCCGGTGGCAGCCAATGTTGGCTCTGAAGGTACTGGGGCGGCAGCCCATCAGATGAATAGTGCTTCAGTCCAGATTTGGTACGAAGGGTTTGCGTCGGTTGAGAAGTTTGAACCAGTTGGGCTAAGCAATTGTCGGGTGGCTTTCCAGTTACTCACATCGCCCGAAATTAGCTGGTAGTTTGCGTTATCGATCCACAGGGTGCCGTCCTGGTCAAAGGCGAGGGTCATCATGTAGTCGGTTTCGGTGGCAACCGATGTGAGCCCACAAGTACTTAGATCCAGTGTCTCAATAGCGACGTTGCTGTTATCTCCAACGTAAGCAACCCCGTTATTTGAATCGTCGGTCGCTGTGTACGAGCTGTCGTGTGACAGAGCATAAAGAGTTCCATTGTTTGCAATTAGCAACGAGTTCACAGATTGGTTGTCACTTCCATCCAAGGTGAATGAGCCAATTGCGGTGATGGCGCCGGTTTCAGGGTTGAATGATGCGAGAGTATCCTGACCGCTGGCGTAGCCCCAAAGGTTCGTGTAACCAACGTTATTCACGTGGTCGATGGCTGGCTCAGAGGAGCAGTCATTTGAAACAGTAGTAGTTTCTGTTCCCGAACCTACATTGGTCAGGTGAAGAGTGGTCGAATCAATGCCGAAGATCTGGAAGTCGTTGATGCTGTTACCTTGTCCGTTGTCACAGGTGATGGTGCCAAGGTGGGAATCAGTTCCAAGCGTGCCAGCGGTTGCCTAAGCAGCGTTTGAGCCGATTGAAAGGAGGAGGATTGAGATTGCCATTGCAGCCGCGATTATGTGTTTTTTTAAAGGAAATACTCCTAATTGTTGCGGGCAAAACCAATTCAGATTCGAATTGAACAATGTAAGTTTATCCACCTCAAGTGGGGCATTTCCAAAGTTCTAAAGTTGCTCGCTTTATTTTTCTTCGCGAGTAAGGCGATTGGCAAAGTAGAGCGGCACAACCGAGATGAGAACCGTGGTTACGGCTACCACATCGACTACGGGAGCCTTTCCAGGGCGGAACATGTTGTTCATTATCCAGATCGGGAGGGTTTCAACTCCGGATCCTGCGGTGAAGGTGGTAACAATGATTTCATCGAAGCTCAGGGCGAAGGCTAGAAGCGCTCCGGCAACGAGTGCCGAGCCAATTTGGGGGAGTGTGACCAGACGGAAAGTGGTAAAAACACCCGCTCCAAGGTCGGCCGATGCGT
>Ga0228701_1000353_pt1 | contig 39991 bp, 35 predicted proteins | sample McNCre117_Aug_MG_2_FD_178017 | JGI IMG/M metagenome (GOLD analysis project Ga0228701, IMG submission 178017) | Freshwater microbial communities from McNutts Creek, Athens, Georgia, United States - 11-17_Aug_MG | ecosystem: Environmental > Aquatic > Freshwater > Creek | place: USA: Georgia... | reverse complement strand
GCTGGATGTTCGTGAGGCGTTGATTTTCGACCACGACGCCAGACGAATCTTCCTGATGGGTTATTTCACCGATGCCACTCGCTTCGAAGAGTGGGTAAAGGCCGCCATGATTCGCCTGCCGTTGGCCGGGGGCAGCCAGATCAGGTTCCTCCAGAAGCACGCCAACTCTTCGCTGCCAGTACTGAAATCGCTTGCACACGGGCGCCGCGATTACCTTGCCATGATCGATTCGGCCAAGGAGCACATCAAATCCGGCGATGTTTACCAGATTTGCCTGACCAACCAGATTCGCTACCAGCACCAGAGCAATCCGTTGGACGTCTTTCTAAGACTGCGCCAGACCAATCCGTCGCCTTATTCCAACTTCATCCGCTGCAACCAGAAGACTCTGGTCAGTTCCTCGCCAGAGCAGTTCCTAACCGTCTCCGCTGCTGGACTCGCCTCAACCAGCCCAATCAAGGGCACGAGGGCTCGGCACGAGTTGGCCGACGAAGATCAGGCCTTGGCGGATGAACTGCTTTCCAATGCCAAGGAGCGCGCCGAGAATCTCATGATCGTCGACTTGATGCGCAACGACCTGGGCAGAGTTTCTCAGGTGGATTCGGTCAGGGTGTCGCAGCTCTTCCGGGTCGAGACCCACGCCACAGTACATCAGTTGGTTTCTTCGGTGGAGGCCCAATTGCGCCCGGGTGTTGGCCTGCCCGAGGTCATTTCATCGGTGTTCCCGGCTGGCTCAATGACGGGTGCACCCAAGATCCGGGCGATGCAAATCATCGATGAGCTTGAAGGAGTGCCTCGCGGCGTGTACTCGGGTGCTGCGGGCTATCTGGGCATCGACGGTTCTGCCGATCTTGGCATGGTCATTCGAAGCCTGATGTTTGAAGCGGACGAGGTTTCCATCGGTGTTGGTGGCGGAATCACCATAGATTCGGACCCACAGGCCGAGTTCGATGAGATTCGATTGAAGGCAAAAGCCTTGCTTGACGTGCTCGGGGTGCAAGACCCTTGGGCTTCGGCTTGATAACCTTGTATTTTGGGCCGAAGGTTCGAGTATTTGATGTCGCCCAGCGACAAAACTGTGAAGCAAGTGAGTAAATGAGCGATTCACCTGAGAGCGTCTACGACGTTACCGCCATTCAGGACAAGTGGCTGCCAATCTGGGACGAGCTGCGTCCATTCGCCTCTGGCAAGCCTGGCGACACTCGCCCAAAGAAGTACGTGCTGGACATGTTCCCTTACCCATCGGGCGACCTGCACATGGGCCACGCCGAGGCGTATGCCCTTGGCGACGTTATCTCTCGTTACTGGGTTCAGCGTGGCTTCAATGTCATGCACCCAATCGGCTGGGACAGCTTTGGTCTGCCAGCGGAGAATGCCGCCATCAAGCGCGGTCTCGACCCTAAGGGCTGGACCTACGACAACATTGCGCAGCAGAAGGCGTCCATGCGCCGCTACGCCTGTTCCTTCGACTGGGACCGCGTAATCGTCACCTCTGATCCGCTCTACTACCGCTGGAACCAGTGGCTGTTCCTCGAGTTCTACAACAAGGGTCTTGCCTACCGTAAGAACTCACTGGTCAACTGGTGTCCTTCCTGCCAGACCGTGCTTGCCAACGAGCAGGTAGTGGGCGGCCTCTGCGAGCGCTGCGACAGCGTTGTTACCAAGAAGGCCCTCACTCAGTGGTTCTTCAAGGTCACCGAATATGCAGACCGCCTGCTAGACGACCTCGACACCCTCGAGGGCAACTGGCCGGGCAAGGTTCTCTCGATGCAGCGCAACTGGATTGGTCGCAGCTACGGTGCAGACGTCCAATTTGAGATTGAGGGCCGCGACGAGCCGGTTCACGTCTACACCACCCGCCCAGACACCCTCTTCGGTGCCACCTTCATGGTGGTTGCAGCCGATGCCGCTCTGGCCGCCGAGCTGGTAGCCGTAGCCACCCCTGAGATTCAGGCCGAGTTTGCCACCTACCTAGACCAGGTAAAGCAGAGCAACGACATCGAACGTCTTGCCACCGATCGCGAAAAGACCGGTATCTTCACCGGTCGCTATGCCATCAACCCGGTAAATGGCGAACGCCTGCCAATCTGGGCAGCCGACTATGTGCTGGCAGATTACGGTCACGGCGCCATCATGGCAGTTCCGGCCCACGATCAGCGCGACTTCGATTTTGCCAAGAGTTTCGACCTGCCGATTCGAATGGTGCTAGACACCGGTGAGGGAGACCCAAACGAGACTGGTGTGCCAACCACCGGCGATGGCGTCTTGGTCAACTCTGGTGAGCTAAACGGTCTGACCAAGGCCGATGGCATCAAGAAGATGATTTCCATCCTTGAGGCTGCTGGCAAGGGCAAGGCAGCCAAGAACTACCGCCTGCGCGACTGGCTCATCTCGCGCCAGCGCTACTGGGGCACCCCAATCCCAATCATTCACTGCCCGGTTGACGGCGAAGTTCAGGTTCCAGCAGATCAACTTCCGGTTGAGCTTCCAAGCGCTGCCGGTCTTGACCTGTCGCCAAAGGGCACCTCGCCACTGGGCGCAGCGGCCGACTGGCTGAACGTAACCTGCCCTAAGTGTGGCGGAGCCGCTCAGCGCGATACCGACACCATGGATACCTTTGTGGACTCGTCCTGGTACTTCCTGCGCTACCTATCTCCAAACAGCACCGAAGTTGCCTTCGACCTGGAGCAGGCAAAGCAGTGGGCTCCGGTTGACCAGTATGTGGGTGGTGTGACCCACGCCATTCTGCACCTGCTCTACGCCCGTTTCTTCACCAAGGTGCTACACGACCTGGGCTACGTTGATTTCGAAGAGCCATTCACCCGCCTGCTAAACCAAGGCATGGTTCTCATGAACGGTTCTGCAATGAGCAAGTCTCGCGGCAACCTAGTGCGACTGAGCGAGCAGCTTGACGAGCACGGTGTTGACGCCGTTCGCCTGACCATGGCCTTTGCCGGTCCTCCTGAGGAAGACATTGACTGGGCTGACGTATCGCCAGCTGGTTCGGCTAAGTTCTTAGCTCGCGCCTGGCGCTTGGCCAACGATGTAACCTCTGCTGCCGGAACTTCGGCCGCTGGTGGAAACAAGGACGTTCGAAAGGCAACTCACTCGTTCCTGCGTGACTTTGGTGCCAACATCGAATCCTTCAAGTTCAACGTTGGCGTTGCCAAGATCATGGAACTGGTTAACGTTCTCCGCAAGGCCATCGACACCGGTGTTGGAGCGGCAGATCCTGCCGTGCGCGAGGGTGCCGAGGAAGTTGCCAAGGCGCTGAGCTTGTTTGCGCCTTACACGGCCGAGGAAATGTGGTCGTTGCTTGGCCACCAGCCTGGCGTTGCTCTAGCCGGGTTCCAAGCCGTGGATGAGAGCCTTCTCGTTGAGTCTTCGATTACCGCAATCATTCAGGTTGACGGCAAGCTGCGCGACAAGTTCGAAGTGTCGCTGGACATCACAGCCGAGGCACTTGAGGCCCTGGCGATGGAGTCTGCAGCAGTGAAGAAGGCAATCGGGGATAAGACTGTGGCCAACGTCATCGTTCGTGCCCCCAAGCTGGTAAACATCGCAACAAAATAGGGTTTTTACCCAGTTTCAACTAGACCACCTTGCCCGCTTGGGCGGGTGGTTTAGTTTTTAGAAATGAATCGGGTCAAGGCGTTTGTCTCGGGCTTCTGGCAGGCGATGGATTCCAGGGCTCGAAAAATCATTCTGGGCCTCGCAGCGGCGGTTGTGGTGCTTCTGGTTTGCATTTTCAGCGGCCAGTCAACCCAAAACGTCATAACTAACAGTTCGTGGCAAAACCCACTTCCGGCGGCCAGTTCCGTCTCGAGTGCCCCTCCGATGGCGCCCGAGGCGCAACTGATGGTTCACGTTGTAGGTGAAGTCATAAGCCCAGGGGTCTATAGGCTACCCAACAACTCGCGGGTGATTGACGCCATATTTGCGGCTGGTGGGTTTACAGCCCAGGCCGATCAGGGCAGCATCAACCTAGCTCGGTTGGTCAACGATGGCGAACAAATCCTGGTGACTGTTGCTGGCCAGACCAGTGGTGCGGGCACTAACTCTCAGTCTGCATTGGTAAATCTAAACTTTGCAGATGCCAGCCAACTAGATTCCCTTCCGGGTATCGGACCTACGCTTGCCCAAAGGATCATCGACTATCGAAGAGTCAATGGCGGTTTCACCTCATTGAGCGATCTGGGCAGGGTAGCCGGATTCGGCCCAAGCCTCATCGCCAAACTAGCCAACTCCGTCACGTTTTGACTAACTCATCCTGGCGATTCGTCCGGCTCTCCATAGTAGGGGCGTTCTGGCTTGGCTGCTGCTTGCAGCAAAGCCAAACGGGGTTTCTGGATGGGCTTGGTACCTTTCTCGTTTGGTTTGCCGCTGCAACAGCGATGGCACTGTCGGTTTACTTCAGGGCGGTGCTGATTCCGCTTGCGTGGCTATTCTTGTCTCTCTTTGCGTCTTTAGGCTCCGCTACCGAGGGCAGCCAATTGGCGACCGTAGTTGCGGCTATGGGAAACCAAGCCAGAGCGGTCGTTGCCACTCATATTGCAGGCATCACAAAGCCCGCTGCGGCGTTGGTGCTTGGCATCACTGATGGCGACACTCAGCTGCTGCCGCTTGAAACTAAGAACCAGCTCAACCTGCTTTCCCTAACTCACCTCAACGCGGTCTCAGGCACCAACTGCACCATCATCGTGGCTATGATTCTGGGCATTTTGGCACGTGTGCCGCTGCTGCGCTGGCAAAAGGTGGCAATCGTGGCAGCCTGTTTGTGCGCATACCTGCTGCTGGTTGGAAATCAACCCAGTGTTCTTCGCGCTGTTGTGATGGCTGCGGCCATGCTACTGGGGCGTGCTGCCGGAAATAGTTTTGCGGCGGTGGATGTCTTGGGTGTGGCTTGCGTTTCTCTATTGCTGTTGCAACCGCAACTAGCTACCAGCCTCGGAATGGTGCTCTCCGCCAGTGCCACACTGGGCGTCCTAGTCCTAGCGCCATTGTTGGAGCAGAAGCTTCGCAGGTTCTTGCCCCAGCTGTTAGCAATGGCAATTTCGGTGGCATTCGCTGCCCAGATCTTCTGTCTTCCGTTTCTGGCGGGAATTCAGACGGCCTACAGTCCGCTGGGCTTGGTGGCCAACCTGCTTGCAGAGCCAGTGGTGCCGGTTGTCACGATATTGGGCGTGATTGCGGCCTGCCTAGCGGTCTTCAATCTGGCAGCGGCAACACCCTTATTTTGGCTCGCCTCTTTGCCGGCGCAGTTTATTGTGGCCATTGCTGATGCGCTGGGTAGCGATGCAAGTCGCATTCACTGGCCAACCGGTGTAATAGGCGTGGCGACTGCGATTGGCCTAGCCGTGGGTCTCGGTGTGAGCCTGGCGCGGGCTGGGCGATCTCGGTGGATCGGCTATCTGCTGACGGCGGTCAGCCTGCTCGTGCTGCTTCCGGCTCAATACCTAAGCGGTCCGTCCGGAGAGTTTCCAGGCAGGAATTGGTTTTATACCGCCTGCGACGTTGGGCAAGGGGATGCCACAGTTATCAAATCGGGGAGCGCTGTGGCTGTTATCGACGTTGGCAGAGATCCAGGGCCCATCGATGCCTGTCTCAAGAAGCTTGGGGTTAGGCGCATTCAGCTTCTGGTTCTCACCCACTTCGACCTAGACCATGTTGGAGGCCTTGCCGGGCTGCTTGCAGGTAGAAAAGTGCAAGGGGCGCTGGTAACAGACTTTGTCGATACCAGACCGGGTGCACAGATAGCCGAAAACCAGCTGCAACGCAGAGGAGTGCCGGTGACTCACGCATATCTTGGCCTCACCGGCAAGCTGGGTACGTTCGGCTGGCTGGTGCTTTCCCCGCACAAAAAAGGCGCAGACTCGATCGATTCGAACGATGGGTCGATTTCGATGCTCTGGGTAGGACCAGATGCAACCATATTCACCATGGCCGACCTGCCGGCTAGTGGGCAGATTCGATTGATGCGAGAGCGAGCCATGTGGTGGCGCGAGTCGTATCGTGCGCATCCGGTGATACTGAAACTCAGCCACCACGGCTCAGCCGATCAGGATCCAGATTTTCTAGCCTGGGTTCACCCAGTGCTCGCAACAATTTCGGTTGGTGTGGATAACGGCTACGGCCACCCAACCCAAAAGGCGCTGGATTGGCTGGCTATGGATGCTAAAACAACCTTGCGCACAGATCGCCTCGGTTCGCTCGCCATATCTGCAAGCAAGCGGGGCCTTATCTGGGCTGGTAGCGGAGCCTCCAGTCATTGATGAGAAATGGGCTTCGATGTCTGTCGCTCTGGGTAGGCTGGATGGATGAGCAAGGCGAAGCAGGTGGCGTGGAATGGCGCAATCGATTCGCCCATCGTTTTAGTCTCAGGACCAGAGGATTACCTCGCAAGCCGCGCCATCCGAGGATTCCGCGAGCAACTCAAGTCGGTTGACCCGCTAATCGAAGTTTCAACCATCGATGCCAGCACATATGCTGCTGGTCAACTAATCGAACTGACCACACCAAGCCTCTTTGATGAGCCCAGGTTCGTCATCATCGAGAACGTTGAGCGCTGCACCGATGCGCTGATCGAAGACGGCTTAGCGTTCCTAGCCTCCCCGGGCGAAGGCTCCTCGGTGCTGTTTAGGCACTCCAGTGGTGTTCGCGGCAAGAAGCTTCTGGATGCCCTAAAGGCCAATGCCCTGGTAACCGTGGTGGCCTGCGACAAGATTTCCAAAGATCAAGAACGCATGGATTTCGCCGCTGGCGAGTTCAAGGCCGCCAATAAAAAGGTCACCAATGCCGCGCTGCGGGCTATCGTGGAGGCTTTCTCCGAGGACATCGCCGAACTGGGTTCTGCCTGTCAGCAGCTGATTCAAGACACCGCCGATGGCATCGATGAAAAGGTCGTCGACAAGTACTACGGCGGCCGAATCGAGACCAGCAGTTTCAAGGTGGCAGATGCCGCGGTGGCCGGAGACGCCGGAACTGCCCTAGCTTTGCTTCGACACTTGGTGACCTCGGGCCAAGATCCGGTTGCAATCATTGGCGGTATCGCTCTAAAAACCCGAAACATGGCCAAGCTTTATCAAAACCGCCAGGTCACTGCAGCCCAACTTGGTGTTGCTCCGTGGGTTCTAGATAAAACCCGCCGCGATCTCACCGGCTGGAGTGACGAGGGATTGGCAAACGTCATCCTTGAGATGGCGGTGGCCGATGCCGCTGCCAAGGGCGCCGAGAAGGACTCGGTGTTTGCACTCGAACGTTTGGTACTGCTCATTGCGCACAAAGGGTTAATCGTTGAGCGGCGCTAAGCAACGCACCGCGCTCATCGTGGCCGCGGTAACCCTAATGGCCATGATGCTTAGGGCTCCACTCACCTCTCTGGGTCCAATTTTGGACAACATTGCAGCCTCTTACCATTTGGCTGGCTTCGAGGTTGCACTGCTTACTTCGGTACCGATTCTTTGCTTCGGAGTGGGTGCCTTCGCCGGTCCCTGGGTGGTTCGCCGTTTCGGGCTGCGTACCGGCTTCACCCTCATTTTGGCCGCCATGACTGTGGGCGTAATCGTTCGGCCCTGGTTTGGTTTTGGATTCATGCTGGCACTTTCGGTGGTCATTGGTCTTGCTATTGCCGTCAGCAACGTTTTGTTCCCAACCCTCATCCGAACCGAGTTTCCGGACAGCGTCGCAAGGATGACTGCCTTCTACACGCTGGTTCTGCCAATTTTTGCCTCGTTGGCGGCAGCTACCGCAGTGCCACTGATGCAGGGCCTGGGGGACTGGCGCCTCAGTACGGCCCTCTGGGCATTACCGGGCGTGGCTGCCGTGGTGGTTTGGCAGCTAGCCAACCGAGCCAACCTTTCGCAGCCAGCATCGGTTCCGGATCTTCCACATTCGTCCAAGCAGGTATGGCTTTCGCCGGTTACTTGGGGAATCGTTGGTTTCTTTGGCTTCCAATCGGTGGGCTACTACGCAGTAGTCAACTGGCTGCCTGCCATCCTCATGTCTCAGGGTTACAGCCAGGCACAGGCCGGCACGCTAATCGGCTTCACCACAATGGTGGGTATTCCATTTGGGTTCGCCATCACCAGCAATCTAAAACGCTTCAAATCGCTAACTCTGCTCATCGTTGGTATCAGCCTGCTGACCTCTATTGGGTTCGCCATTCTTTTGCTGGGCAGTTCGCTTTCGCTACTAGCTGGTTCGCTGATCGGTATCGGAATGGCCTCAACCTTCCCACTATCGCTGGCACTCATTGCCTTGAAGGCTCAGAACCCGCAAACCACAACGCTGCTCTCGGCCATTTCGCAGGGTCTTGGCTACCTCGTAGCTGCTGCCGGCACCTTCCTGGTTGGTCTAATCCACATTTCCACTGGGGGATGGGTGGCCTCGATCGGTTTCCTGGTTGCGCTATCGCTGCTGCAGATTGCTGCCGGCGTTATTGCCGCCAAGCGCAACCTCTAACCCACCCCGCTGTGCCTAAGCCTCAACCGGGCGAATCTAGGCACGCAGAACCCCGCTTAAACCAAAAGCACCGCCCCAGAGGAGCGGTGCTTTAGAAGATTGCTATTTAGAGAGCAGCAGCCTTGGTGGCGATTGCCGACTTCTTGTTTGCAGCGTTGTTCTTGTGAAGAACACCCTTCGAAACAGCCTTGTCTAGCTTCTTGCCAGCGAACGATACTGCCTCTGCTGCCTTTACCTTGTCACCGCTTGCGATTGCTTCGCGGGCGGCGCGAACTGCCGAGCGAACTTCGCTCTTAACTGCCTTGTTGCGCTCGGTAGCCTTTGCGTTGGTAAGGATACGCTTCATCTGCGACTTGATGTTTGCCATGTTTCACTTTCTAAATTTGTCGCGCTTGAAACGCAACCTGAAAAGATTTTGGGCTTTTGGTGGAGACACACACCTCATACCGAAGTTCAATCGTAGCATTTAGCCATATCTTGGGCAAGTAACTCAACGATTTGTTCTTGGGTGTGGCAAAATATAGTTACTGCCGTCGCAGTCGCTTATCTTTCACCATTGAGGAAACCGTTGCCACGCGCCACAACAAGACTTGAACCGGCCAAGACCGATCCAGCGCTGATTCGCAACTTCTGCATCATCGCGCACATCGACCACGGTAAGTCCACCCTCGCAGACCGCATGCTTCAGCTGACCGGCGTAGTTGACGCCCGTTCGATGCGTGCCCAGTACCTAGACCGCATGGACATCGAGCGCGAGCGCGGCATCACTATCAAGAGCCAGGCCGTTCGCATGCCTTGGCAGGTCGACGGTCAGACCTACGCCCTAAACATGATCGACACTCCGGGCCACGTTGACTTCACCTATGAGGTTTCCCGTTCGCTAGCCGCCTGTGAGGGCGCAATCCTTTTGGTTGATGCCGCTCAGGGCATTGAGGCCCAGACTCTGGCCAACCTCTACCTGGCCATGGAGAACGATCTCACCATCATTCCTGTTCTCAACAAGATCGACCTCCCTGCTGCCCAGCCAGAGAAGTATGCCGAGGAAATCTCCGAGTTGATTGGCTGCGATCCAGACTCCATCCTCAAGGTCTCGGGTAAGACCGGCCTGGGTGTGGAAGAACTGCTAGATCACCTGGTGCGAACCCTGCCAGCACCGAAGGGCGACCCAAACGCTCCGGCGCGCGCAATGATCTTCGACTCGGTCTACGACTCCTACCGTGGCGTGGTTACCTACGTGCGAATGGTCGACGGACACCTGTCCAGTCGCGAGAAGATTCAGATGATGAGCACCAAGGCAGTTCACGAACTGCTTGAAATCGGTGTTTCCTCGCCTGAACCAGAGCCGACCAAGGGTCTGGGTGTGGGTGAGGTGGGTTACCTCATCACCGGCGTAAAGGATGTTCGCCAGTCTAAGGTTGGCGACACCATCACTCTCAACGCCAAACCGGCAAGCGAGGCCCTGCAGGGTTACTCCGAGCCGCTTCCAATGGTTTACTCGGGCATCTACCCAATCGACGGTAGCGACTATCCAAACCTTCGTGAGGCTCTAGACAAACTAAAGCTTTCGGATGCGGCACTGGTTTACGAGCCAGAGACTTCGGTTGCTCTTGGTTTCGGTTTCCGCTGTGGCTTCCTCGGTCTGCTTCACCTCGAAATTGTCACCGAGCGCCTAGAGCGCGAATTCAACCTTGACCTAATCGCAACCGCGCCTTCGGTGGTCTACGAGGTAACCCTCGAGGACCGCAGCGAAGTAACGGTTACCAACCCAAGCGAATTCCCAAGCGGCAAGATCAAGAAGATTCTCGAGCCAATCGTGAAGGCCAACATCCTTGCGCCAAAGGACTACGTTGGCGTCATCATGGAGCTTTGCCAGGGTCGTCGCGGTGTCATGATCGACATGCAGTACCTGGGTGAAGACCGCGTTCAGTTGCGCTACACCCTGCCACTAGCCGAAATCGTGTTCGACTTCTTCGACATCCTGAAGAGCAAGACTCAGGGCTACGCGTCGCTTGACTACGAAGAAGCCGGCCTCGCCGAGGGAGACCTCGTAAAGGTGGACATTCTGCTTCAGGGCGAGCAGGTTGATGCCTTCAGCGCCATCGTTCACAAGGACAGCGCCTACGCCTACGGTGTCAAAATGACCACCAAGCTTCGCGAACTGATTCCGCGTCAGCAGTTTGAGGTTCCGATTCAGGCTGCTATCGGTAGCCGCATCATTGCCCGCGAATCCATTCGCGCAATGCGCAAGGACGTCTTGGCCAAGTGTTACGGCGGTGACATCAGTCGTAAGCGCAAGCTCCTCGAGAAGCAAAAAGAGGGTAAGAAGCGCATGAAGATGGTTGGCCGTGTTGAGGTTCCGCAAGAAGCCTTCATCGCAGCGCTATCCACCGACGGCGAGAAAAAGGGCGAGAAAAAGAAGTAAATGGCTCAGCTTCCTATTGGAGAGCCAGCCCCAGCCGATGGCCTGCTGCCAGATTCGGTGCAAGCAGCCAGCCCACTTTCATTTCACGCCTACGTGCACGTGCCATTTTGCCGCGTTCGCTGTGGTTACTGCGATTTCAACACCTACACCGCCGATGAACTAGATGGCGTTCGCCAAGACAGCTTCGCCGATCAACTTAGCGCGGAGATCGCATTTTCGCGCGGAGTGCTAAACAAATCTGGCTTCAATGCCCGCCCGCTAAGCTCGGTGTTTTTCGGCGGTGGCACCCCAACCCAGTTGCCAGCCACAGACCTGGTAGCCCTGCTAAACAACCTTAAGGAGACTTTCGGCATTGGAGCTGGAGCCGAAATAACCACCGAAGCCAACCCCGACAACGTTGACCTGGATTACCTGAGGCAACTTAAGGATGGCGGTTTCACCCGCATCAGTTTCGGCATGCAATCTGCCGTCACCAGCGTGCTGAAGGTTCTCGACCGCAGCCACACCCCAGAGCGAGTGCCCGAGGTTGTGGCGCTCGCCAAGCAGGTGGGCCTGCAAACTTCCGTCGACCTCATCTATGGGGCTCCAACCGAAACCATTGCCGATTGGGAAGCCACCATCGCTGCCGCTTTGGCTCTGGACACCGATCACATCAGTGCCTACTCCCTAATCGTGGAACCCGGCACCAAGATGGCCCGCCAGATTTCCAAGGGTGGTTTGCCCGAGCCGGACGAGGACGAGCAGGCCACCAAGTATGAGATTGCCGAGGCCGCCTTTACGGCTGCCGGTTTCCAGTGGTACGAGTTATCCAACTGGGCAAAGTCGCCAGAGCTGGCCAGTCAGCACAATGTTGCCTACTGGCAGGGTAAGAACTGGTGGGGTTACGGCCCTGGTGCGCACAGCCATGTTGGGGGAGTTCGCTGGTGGAACCAGAAGCACCCTTCAAGTTATGTCAAGTCATTGGCCCAAATTGGTTCCCCAGCGCTTGGTCGCGAAACGCTATCGGCCACAACTCAGTTGGAGGAGCAGGTTCTTCTTCAGATCAGGCTACGGTCTGGTTTGAACATTCAGGTTCTGAAGGACCTGGGGGTTTACCAGCCCCAGATTGTCGCCGGCTTGATCGCAGATGGTCTCATCGAACCAGCCTCGGCACTTCGTGGACTCATCGTTCTCACCCTCCGCGGACGATTGCTGGCCGATTCTGTCGTGCGCTCGTTGATCGCCTAGTAAAATTGGCACTCGGAAGCAGTGAGTGCTAAGGAGGTGGCAGTTGATCCCAGAACGTAGCGTCGAGGTTCTTCGAGCCATCGTCGAGGACTACATCGCCACTCGCGAACCAGTGGGTTCCAAAGCACTGGTAGAGCGCCACGGATTCGATGTTTCGGCAGCCACTATTCGCAACGACATGGCCCTGCTAGAAGACGAACTCCTCATCGTTGCCCCACACACCTCAAGCGGGCGCGTGCCAACCGATAAGGGCTACCGCCTATTTGTGGACCGCCTATCGGCGGTCAAGCCGCTCAGCAGCGCAGAGCGCCAAGCCATCGAGGGATTCCTCAGCGGTAGCGCAGACCTCGATGAGGTTCTTGGAAACTCGGTTCGACTGTTGGCCCAACTCACCAATCAGATGGCCGTGGTTCAGTACCCAACTCTTGGCAGAGCCGCCGTGCGCAGCATCGAGTTGGTACCAGTCACCGATACCAGGGTTTTGTTGATTCTGGTCACCGATGCCAACCGCATTCAGCAGCACGTTCTAGAGCTCGGTATGGTTGCCGACCTCAGCTACGTGGCAGAGCTTCGCGCCAAACTCAACTCGCTGCTAGTGGGTATCCCGCTGGCTCAGGTATCTGCCAAACTCTCTGGCTTCGAAAACCTGATGGCTCCAGGGCAGCGCGATTTCGCACTTGAGGTAGTGGACGAGATCGATGCCCTGGTAGACGCCAACCGCAGCCAAAAGCTTCTGGTATCCGGTACAGCCAATCTCGCCCGTCGTGAAAATGACCTTGGCGGCAACTTCACCGATGTACTTGAGGCCATCGAGGAGCAGGTTGTCCTGCTCAAGCTCATCAACGAGTTCAAATCGGGGGAGTCAGAGGTCTCGGTGGCGATTGGCTCGGAGAACCAACTTGATACCTTCAGCACCACCACAGTTGTGCTGGGCGACTACGGCAATGCCGCCGAAAACATGGCAAAGGTTGGCGTGATTGGGCCAACCCGAATGGACTACTCCGCAAACATAGCCACGGTTGGCGCCGTGGCCCGCTATCTATCCAAATTGCTTGGCAACTAGGTTCACGAGGACACACATTGGCTGATCACTACGAGGTTTTGGGCGTTGCGAAGGATGCAACCACGGATGAAATCAAGAAGGCATATCGCAAGCTTGCCCGCGAGTTGCACCCAGACGTAAACGATGCACCCGAAGCCCAGGAGCGCTTCAAACTGGTGACCCACGCCTACGAGGTGCTTTCCGACAACGACCAGCGCCGCAACTACGACATGGGTGGCCAGGGCGGATTCGGCAACGGCTTCCCAGGTGGAAACTTCGGCTTCGGCGACATCTTCGACTCGTTCTTTGGAGGCGGCGGCCAGCGTGGCCCAAGATCGCGTGCCGAACGTGGTCAGGACGCCCTGCTTCGCGTTGAGCTCACCCTCCAAGAGGTTGTCTTCGGCGTGGCTAAGTCAATCGAGATTGATACCGCTGTGCTCTGCCAGACCTGCTCTGGCTCTTGCTGCCGCCCAGGTACATCGCCAAAGGTTTGTGAAGTTTGTCGTGGTAGCGGTTCGGTTCAGCGCGAAGTTCGCTCGCTACTGGGAAATATCGTCACCTCGCAGCCTTGTAACGCCTGTAAGGGCTACGGCCAGGTAATCCCTGAGCCATGCGTGGATTGCCGCGGTCAGGGCCGTGTCCGCGCTCGACGCACTCTAGATCTCAACATCCCAGCCGGCGTCGAAGACGGGCTCCGTCTACAGCTTGGCGGACAGGGCGAGGTTGGCTTCGCTGGCGGTCCTAACGGCGATATCTACGTCGACATCGCCGTGAAGAACGACGAGATCTTCGGCCGCAAGGGCGATGACCTGACCTGCACGCTCGAGGTGCCACTGCACGACGCCGTTATCGGTCGTCACAGCCAGATCGAAACCTTCGACGGACCAATCGACGTGAACATCGAGGCTGGCGTTCAAACCGGCGATGTTCTGCACATCAAGGGCAAGGGTGTCACTCATCTGCGTGGCTCCGGCCGAGGCGACCTGCTGGTCACCGTTCAGGTGCTCACCCCGCACAAGCTCGACTCCAAGCAAAAGGAACTGTTCAAGCAGCTTGCAGATTTGCGCAAGTCGGAAGTGGTTGCTCTAAAGCGTCACAAGACCGGCTTCTTTGGCAAGGACAAGCGTCACTAATGGTTCTGCCGCTCTTTCAACATGACCTAAAGCCAGTGCCCAGCCCGGGAGACACCATCATCCTTGATGGCACCGAGGGCAAGCACGCCGTCACCGTTCGAAGAATGCGGGTGGGTGAGGGGATTCAACTCTCCAACGGTTTGGGAATTCGAGTTGTAGGTCAAGTTTCTGCAGTGTTGGCCTCCACCTTGCAGGTGGTGGCAAACGAAGTTATCACCGAAGAATTGCCTCAGCCGGGCATCGTTTTAGTTCAGGCTCTGGCCAAGGGCGATCGCGATGAAATGGCCGTTCAGGCCGGTACCGAACTGGGAATCTCTGGGGTCATTCCCTGGCAGGCCGACCGCTCGATTTCTCGTTGGGATGGTCCGAAGGTGGCCAAGGGAGTGGCTCGCTGGCAGTTGATCGCCAACGAGGCCGCCAAGCAGGCGCTTCGTGCCTTCAACCCTCAGGTTGCCCAGCCGGTCACCAGCAAGCAGTTGGTGCAGCAGGTGCCAAATTTTGCAGCCGTCCTGGTGCTAGACCCAACCGCCGAAGTGGCCATCACAACCGTGGCGCTTCCAGTTGAAGGTCAGATTGCCGTAGTTGTTGGCCCCGAGGGCGGCATAGACGACCATGAGCTGCAGCAGCTGGAGTCGGCCGGAGCCATCCGGGTGCGCCTTGGAGATTCCATCTTGCGCACCAGCACAGCTGGTTTGGCGGCCATCTCGGTTCTTGAGTCGCGCCTTGGCCGCTGGTAGGCCCAGGCCTTTGGGCACGGCAATAGACTTCAAACAGGAGGATGTTTTGGACTGCGTATTTTGCAAGATCGTGAACGGCGAAATCCCGGCAAAGTTGCTGGGAGAGACCGAGCACTCGATTGCCTTTAAGGACATTTCTCCACGTCAACCGGTTCACATTCTTGTGGTGCCAAAACATCATCACCGCAATGTAGCCGAGCTAGCCGAGGCAGAGCCAGAGGCCCTGGTTGACCTCGTTCGTCTGGGCTCAAAACTAGCTGCCGAGTACAGCACCGGATCGTTCCGCCTCAGCTTCAACACCGGCGCCGAGGCCGGTCAGAGCGTATTCCACGCTCACGGTCACATCACCAGCACCACACCAAAGAGCGCCTAGTCATGGCTGTGGTCAAGAGCACCAAGGGCAAGAGCGCCAACGATTGGCTTCAACGCAAGCTTGAATTGGGCCAGGCGCAGTTGCTTTCGCTGTACGGACCAGAAGACAAGTTGCTAAAGGTTCTGGAGCACTCGGTTCCAGATGTTGAGGTGATGGCCCGTGGCAATGTTCTACAGCTAAACGGCCCGGCCAAGCAAGTACGTCGCGCCGAAGAACTCATCTACCAAATGGTTCAGATGGTTGAAGCCGGGCAAAATCTCTCCGAAGCAGATCTAGAGCGAAGCGTGACCATGCTCGACAACCCAACCGGACCTCGTCCGACCGATGTTCTCAGTCAAAGCATCCTTTCGTCTCGCGGCAAGAGCATCAGGCCTAAGACCGTCGGTCAAAAAGACTACGTCGACGCCATCGATGAGAACACCATCGTGTTTGGCATTGGGCCGGCAGGTACCGGTAAGACCTACCTGGCCATGGCAAAGGCTGTTCAGGCGCTTCAGCGCAAGGAGGTTAGCCGCATTGTGCTAACTCGGCCTGCCGTTGAAGCCGGAGAGCGACTGGGCTTTTTGCCGGGCACGCTGACCGACAAGATCGACCCCTATCTGCGTCCACTCTTCGATGCGTTGCACGAAATGCTGGATCCAGATTCGGTACCAAAACTTATGGCCTCGGGCACCATCGAGGTGGCTCCGCTGGCGTACATGCGTGGTCGCACTCTCAACGACTCGTTCATCATCCTGGACGAGGCCCAGAACACCACTCCAGAACAGATGAAGATGTTCCTAACCCGCCTTGGCTTCAATTCGAAGATGGTGGTTACCGGAGACATCACTCAGGTTGACCTGCCGGCCGGAGTTAGCGGTCTTCGCACCGCCGAGAGCATCCTCACCGGCGTTGACGACATGCACTTCGCCTACCTTTCGGCGGCCGATGTGGTGCGCCACAACCTGGTATCTAAAATTGTTGATGCCTATGCCCAGTTCGATGAAACTCAGCTGGCCAATAAGCAAACCAAACACCGTGGAGGCAACCGATGAGCATTGAGATGAGCAACGAGACCGAGTACCCGGTTGACGAAACCCGCATTCAGAAGCTTGCCGAGTTTGCGATGGATCGCATGCGCCTGCACCCAAACACCGATCTTTACATTCGTTTTGTAGACCTGGCCACCATGGAAGAGCTTCACATTCGCCACATGGATGAGCCGGGTGCCACCGATGTGTTGTCTTTCCCGATGGACGAGTTGGTACCGGGCGACAACCTCTCCGTGGCGCCGGAAGGCATCTTGGGCGACATCGTGATCTGCCCCGATTTTGCGGCTGAACAAGCCGAGAAGGCGGGTCACCCAGCCATCAATGAGATGTTGCTGCTTACCACCCACGGTATTTTGCACCTGCTTGGCTTCGACCACGCCGAACCTGACGAAGAAAAAGAAATGTTCGGTCTGCAAAATCAGATTCTCAAAGAGTTTTACGAGCAGGAAGCCGCTTGATTTTCGTAGCCATTTTGCTGATGTTGGTCGTCATTCCGGTGACCATCGTCGAGTCTGGTCTGCGTAGGTCACTGCAAGCCGACCTGGCCGAATCATGGGGATTTCTGCGGGTCTTGCTGACCGCACTTTTCGCCCTGGTGGTTGGTCAGATGCTGGCGCCAAAGGGCTTGTTTTGGTGGCTAAACATCATTATCGCCCTAGTTGTCTCGCTGGCCATGGTTTTTGTGGCTCAGTTGATTGCCAAGTGGTTGGCACATGGACGAGTAGGCCAGTCGCTGATGCAGTCACTCGAACCGGTCATCAGACAGGTCAATCTGTTGTTTGCACCTATTTCTGGTCCAAAGATTGAGCAGTACGAAGAGTACGAGCAGGAACTGATCGACTCTGTGGAGGATTTCACCGAGACCATCGCGCGCGAAATCATGGTTCCGCGCATCGACATAGCCACCATCGGTGCCGAGGATTCGCTTGCAGACGCCATGAAGGTGTTTCTTCGCACAGGCTACTCGCGCCTGCCTGTTGAGGGCAAGTCGGTTGACGAGATTCTTGGCGTGCTCTACCTGAAGGATGCTTCCAGGGTTGCCTTTGAGCGACCAGAACGACTCAGCAACCTAACCTCGTCCATCATGCGCAAGGCCATCTTTATCCCAGAATCTAAGCCGGTTGATGATCTACTGAAAGACATGCAGGAGTCTGAGACTCACATCGCCATCATTGTGGATGAATACGGCGGCGTTGCCGGCCTTGCCACCATGGAGGATGTCATCGAGGAAATCGTCGGTGAAATCAGCGATGAGTTCGATCGCGAAATTGCCGATGTGCGAGAGGTGGGGGAGAAGACCTACCTGGTCAACGCCAGATACTCACTCTTCGAACTCGGCGAGCTCTATGGAATCGAGCTGGAAGACGAGGATGTCGATAGTGTTGGAGGCCTCATCGCCAAGGAACTCGGTCGTCTTGCCATCCACGGCGACAAGGTTGTTTACTCTGGCCTCGAATTTAGCGTCGACCGCATCGAGGCTCGTCGCAAGCGAATCATTTCGGTGTTAGTAACACCAACCACGCAACTAACTGATGCGGTTGAATCTCTCGAAAATAAGGAAGAACGTGCATAAGTCAGGTTTCGTTTCATTTGTTGGCCGTCCTAACGTAGGCAAGTCAACGCTCACCAACGCTCTGGTTGGCGAGAAGATCGCCATCACCTCGGCAAAGCCGCAGACCACCCGCCGCGCCATTCGCGGCATCGTGCACCGCCCAGAGGGTCAGCTCATCGTGGTGGACACCCCGGGACTACACCGTCCACGCACACTGCTGGGTGAACGTCTAAACGACCTGGTTGACAACACTCTTGGCGAGGTTGACGTTATCGGTTTCTGTGTTCCAGCCAACGAGAAGATTGGTCCGGGAGACAAGTTCATCAATGAGCAGTTGGACCGCTTCAAGCGTGCCAAGAAGATCGCGATTGTCACCAAGAGCGAACTGGTGGATCGCCAGGCTCTAGCCGAGCAGCTGCTTGCGGTATCGATGCTTCGCGATTTCGATCACATCATTCCGGTCTCGGCTGTTGCAGAAGACCAGTTGGAAGTGCTGACCAAGATCCTCATCGACCTGATGCCAGAGGGTCCAATGCTTTACCCAGAGGATTCCATCACCGATGAGAGTGTCGAAGACCGCATCTGTGAGCTGATCCGTGAGGCAGCCCTGGAGGGCGTCCACGACGAACTTCCGCACTCGCTGGCGGTCACCATCGATGAAATCAACCAGCGCCCAGACAAGCCGCTAATCGATGTTCACGCCAACGTCTTTGTGGAGCGCGACAGCCAGAAGTCAATCATCATCGGCAAGGGTGGCTCACGACTTCGCGAAATCGGTTCTAAGTCGCGTCCGGAGATTGAGCGACTGCTTGGATCCAAGGTGTTCCTCAGCATCCGCGTTAAGGTTGCACCTGATTGGCAACGCGACCCGAAGCAGCTGGGAAAGCTAGGCTTCTAGCCGTTTCCGCCGGCTAGTGCTAACCTAATCTCGTGTTCGTCTTGCTACTACTTAGCAGCCGCAACGAGGCCTAACTAGGCCCTCCTCGTTGCGGAGCTTGTTGTTGGCTTACCAACCCCTTAACTTTCCAAGAGGACACCACTCAAATGCAAAACACTCAGCGCCCATCGGGCATGCCAGTTCATAAGTACATTCCCTTCCACGAGCAGATCAAGGTTTCGCTCCCAGATCGCACCTGGCCAAGCAAGGTAATCACCGAGGCGCCACGCTGGTGCGCGGTAGACCTTCGCGATGGCAACCAGGCCCTAATCGACCCAATGAGCCCAGAGCGCAAGCTCAAGATGTTCAAGCTTCTGGTTGACATGGGCTACAAGGAAATCGAGGTTGGATTCCCTAGCGCCTCGCAGACCGACTTCGACTTCGTTCGCGAACTCATCGAGGGTGGCCACATCCCAGATGACGTGATAGTCCAGGTGCTAACCCAAGCTCGCGATCACCTGGTGCAGCGCACCTACGAATCGGTTCGTGGCGCCAAGCAGGCCATCATTCACTTCTACAACAGCACCTCGGTGCTGCAGCGTCGTGTGGTCTTCAACCAGGACAAGGACGGCATCAAGGAGATTGCGCTGCACGCAGCCAAGCTCTGCCTAAGCCTGGAGCACACCGTTCCAGAGACCAAGATCTACTACGAGTACTCGCCAGAGAGCTACACCGGCACCGAGCTTGAGTACGCCGTAGAGGTTTGCAACGCCGTTCTAGACGTCATCAAGCCAACGCCAGACCGCAAGATGGTTATCAACCTTCCAGCAACCGTTGAAATGGCCACTCCAAACGTCTACGCCGACTCTATCGAGTGGATGAGCCGCAACCTGGCCTACCGCGACAGTGTGCTGCTGAGCCTGCACCCGCACAATGACCGCGGCACCGCGGTAGCGGCCGCCGAACTTGGTTACCTTGCCGGAGCAGACCGCATTGAGGGCTGCCTCTTTGGTAACGGCGAGCGCACCGGAAATGTTGACCTGGTCACCCTGGGCCTCAACCTGTTCAGCCAGGGAATCGACCCGCACATCAACTTCGGCAACCTCGACGAGATCAAGCGCACCGTCGAGTACTGCAACCAGCTTCCAGTGCACGAGCGTTCGCCATACGGCGGCGACCTGGTCTACACCGCATTCAGCGGCAGCCACCAAGACGCCATCAAAAAGGGCTTCGAGCTCATGGAAAAGCAGGCGGCGGCAGAAGACAAGAACATCGATGACCTTGTCTGGGCAGTTCCTTACCTTCCAATCGACCCTAAGGATGTTGGTCGCTCGTACGAGGCCGTTATCCGCGTGAACTCCCAGAGTGGCAAGGGTGGCGTTGCCTACCTACTGAAGACCGACCACAACCTAGACCTGCCTCGCAAGCTACAGATCGAGTTCTCGCGTGTAGTGCAGAACGTCACCGATGAAGCCGGTGGCGAAGTTACCAGCGAGCGTCTCTGGGACATCTTCACCGACGAGTACCTTCCAGCCCCGGCCGACAAGCCAGAGCTAAAGTGGGGTCGCTTCGAGCTGAAGCGCATGCGTACCGCCAGTGAGATGGACGGCGCAGTGCAGCTGGACGTGGTTCTTCGAAACGGCGATGCTGAGGTAACCTGCACCGGAAACGGCAACGGTCCAATCAGCGCCTTCATCGATGTCTTAGAGCAGTTGGGCGTCACCGTTCGCGTTCTCGATTACGTTGAGCACACGCTATCCAGCGGTAGCGATGCCCAGGCTGCGGCGTACATGGAGCTCGAAGTAGCTGGCAAGACCATCTGGGGTGTTGGAATCGATGGCGACATCGCAACCGCGTCCCTCAAGGCCGTTATCTCCGGTGTGAACCGAGCCATTCGCGGTTAATTGCTGTACGGCGGCGCCTGGGCTCGTGTCCAAGCGCCGCTTACGCAATTACTGGGCGATACTTGAAAAATGCCACTGTACCGAGACGAAGCAGTTGTGCTGCGCACCCACAAGCTGGGCGAGGCAGATCGCATTGTCACCATGCTCAGCAGGCAAAATGGCCAGGTTCGAGCGGTTGCCAAGGGAGTTCGCCGCACCGCCAGCAAATTTGGCTCCCGCCTAGAACCATTCATGGTTGTGGACATCCAGCTGTTTGAGGGCCGCAACCTCGACACCGTCAGCCAGGTTGAAACCATCGGTGCCTACGGTCGCGAGATCATGGCCGACTACGCCGCCTACACCGCCGCCCACGCCATGGTTGAAACTGCCGAGCGACTCACCGCCGAATCTTCGTCCACGCAGCAGTATCTGTTGCTGGTTGGGGCACTCCGTTCGCTTTCCCGAGCCGATCACGATCCTTCGCTTACGCTCGACTCTTACCTATTGCGCGCTCTGTCCGTTGCCGGCTGGGCCCCAAACTTTGACACTTGTGTTTCCTGTGGCGAGCCTGGACCACACCAAGCCTTTGTGATGCAAACCGGTGGCGTGGTGTGTCCGGAATGCAAGCCTCCCGGCGCTGCAACACTGGACCTCGACACCTCAACCCTTCTCGGTGCCCTGTTAGCGGGGGAGTGGGACGTGGCTGAGGCCGCTAGTGAACGCTCTAGAGCCAATGCATCGGGTATCGTTGCGGCATACACCCAATGGCATATCGAGCGCGGACTGCGTTCGCTGAAACACGTGGAGCGGGCATGAGCGAACTACTGCCACTGAACTACACCGGAAGTGTCGCCCCGGAATTTGCTGGCGAAGTACCTCAGCACGTGGCCATTGTCATGGACGGCAATGGCCGCTGGGCCAATCAGCGTGGGCTACCGCGCGTTGAGGGCCACAAGGCGGGGGAGGCCGCGCTGCTGGACGTAGTTGCCGGAGCCATTCAGGCAGGGGTGAAACACCTAACCGTGTACGCCTTCAGCACAGAGAACTGGAAGCGCTCACCCGACGAAGTGCGATTCCTCATGGGCTTCAACCGTGCGGTTTTACGTCGCCGCCGTGACCAGCTAAACGCCTGGGGAGTGAAGATTCGCTGGGCCGGACGCAGACCTAAGCTCTGGCTCTCGGTAATCAACGAGTTGCAGGAGGCCGAGCGTCTCACCGCCGGCAACAGCACACTAACCCTCACCATGTGTGTCAACTATGGCTCACGAATCGAAATCGTCGACGCCATCAACCAGATAGCGGCAGACGTTGCGGCAGGCAAGATCAAGCCGGGTTCGATCACCGAAAAGACCGTGCAGCGCCACCTGCTGACCGCCGATTTGCCAGACGTAGACCTATTCCTGCGCTCGTCTGGCGAGCAGCGGGCAAGCAACTTCCTGCTTTGGCAGAGCGCCTACGCGGAGTTCGTATTTCTAGACACTCTCTGGCCCGACTTCAGCAGGAAAGACCTGTGGGACGGAATCAACATTTACCTGGGTCGAAACCGCCGCTTCGGTGGGGCAAAAGACCTGCCATCGGCCAACTCAAAGTAAACTTATAACTTCGAGCGGGCACCGCATCCAACAGTGTCCAGAATCATGGAGTTGACCTTGGCCACCCCAAACCGTCTAGACGCAGTTATCTCATTGGCTAAACGCCGCGGCTTTGTTTTCCAAGCCGGCGAAATCTACGGTGGCAGCCGTAGCGCTTGGGACTACGGACCCCTCGGTGTAGAGCTCAAGGAAAACATCAAGCGTCAGTGGTGGCGCACCATGGTAAACAACCGTGAAGACGTAGTCGGTCTAGACTCGTCTGTCATCCTTCCTCGCAAGGTCTGGGAAGCCTCTGGCCACGTTGCCGAGTTTGTCGACCCACTCATCGAGTGCACCTCTTGCCACAAGCGTTTCCGCCAGGACCACCTGGAGGAGGCCTTCGAGGAGAAGAAGGGCCGCGCTCCGCAGTCCATGGCCGACATCGCCTGCCCTAACTGTGGTTCGAAGGACATCTGGACCGAGCCAAAGAGCTTCAACGGACTGCTGCAGACCTTCCTTGGCCCAGTTGCCGCCGAAGAGGGCATGCACTACCTTCGCCCAGAGACCGCTCAGGGCATCTTCGTAAACTTTGCCAACGTTCTCGGTGCCTCGCGTATGAAGCCACCGTTTGGCATCGGCCAGATTGGTAAGTCTTTCCGCAACGAGATCACTCCTGGAAACTTCATCTTCCGAACCCGCGAGTTTGAGCAGATGGAGATGGAGTTCTTCGTTGAGCCTGGCACCGATGAGCAGTGGCACGACTACTGGATCGAACAGCGCATGAACTGGTACACCGATCTAGGTATCAACCCAGACAACCTGCGTCTATACGAGCACGCCAAGGAAAAGCTTTCACACTACTCCAAGCGCACCGTGGACATCGAGTACAAGTTCGGTTTCTCGGGCAGCGAGTTTGGCGAGCTTGAGGGCATCGCAAACCGCACCGACTTCGACCTAAAGACTCACTCCCGCGAGTCTGGCTCCGACCTGTCGTACTTCGACCAGGCCAAGGGCGAGCGCTGGTTCCCTTACGTAATCGAGCCTGCGGCCGGCCTAACCCGTTCGCTGATGGCCTTCCTGGTAGACGCGTACCACGAGGACGAGGCTCCAAACACCAAGGGTGGCGTAGACGTTCGTACCGTGCTTCGCCTCGACTACCGCCTGGCTCCAATCAAGGCTGCAGTTCTGCCGCTTTCCCGCAACGAAGACCTATCCCCGGTTGCCCGCAACCTGGCTCAGGAGCTGCGTGGATACTGGAACATCGATTTCGATGACTCGGGTGCTATTGGTCGTCGCTACCGTCGCCAAGACGAGATCGGTACTCCGTTCTGCATCACCGTAGACTTCGAATCCTTGGAAGACCAGGCCGTTACCGTGCGCGAGCGCGACACCATGGCTCAGGAGCGCGTCTCGCTCTCCAAGCTGCGTGAATACCTGGGTGGCAAGCTAGTTTCCTAATGTCTAACCAAACCTCAACTGTGTCCGCCCCCGGAGTAACTCCTAGGGCGGCACAGCCACTTAAGTTTGGAAAGCTGAACATTGGCACCCCGGTGGTTTTGGCGCCGATGGCGGGCATCACCAACACGGCATTCCGTCGCCTTTGCCGCGAGTTTGGTGGCGGTCTCTATGTCTCCGAAATGATCACCAGCCGTGCGCTGGTAGAACGCACCGATGAGTCGATGCGCCTTATTGGCCACCACCCATCGGAGCAGATTCGCAGCATTCAGCTTTACGGCGTAGACCCTAAAACCATAGGCGAGGCCGTTCGCATGCTGGTAGCCGAGGATCGCGCCGATCACATCGACCTAAACTTTGGTTGCCCGGTTCCTAAGGTCACCCGCAAGGGTGGCGGCGCGGCGCTTCCTTGGAAGCAAGACCTCTTCGGTGCCATCGTCAATAGCGCGGTGCAGGCAGCCGGTGACATCCCTCTCACCATCAAGATGCGCAAGGGTATCGATTCGGACCACCTGACCTACCTTGACGCCGCCAAGACCGCGCGCGATGCCGGTGTGGCCGCAATCGCACTGCACGCCCGTACCGCTTCCGAGTACTACTCGGGCCACGCCGACTGGTCCGCCATTGGCAAGCTGCGTGAAACCATCACCGATATTCCGGTTTTGGGAAATGGCGACATCTGGTCCGCTGCGGATGCCATTCGAATGGTGCGCGAAACCGGCGTAGACGGCGTGGTTGTTGGTCGCGGTTGCCTTGGTCGCCCTTGGCTATTTGCAGACCTCCAGGCGGCTTTCGACGAGTACCAGCGCAATCCAAACTCCGATGCCGCCATCAATCCGGTTCAGCCAACCCTGGGCCAGGTTGCTCAGGCCTTCAAACAGCACACAGTGCTACTAACTGAGTTCTTCGATGAGGAGGCGCGCGCCTGCCGAGACATTCGAAAGCACGTGGCCTGGTACTTCAAGGGCTATCCGGTGGGCGGCGAGTTCCGCGCTGCGTTAGCCCAGGTGCAATCGCTCACCCACATGGACGAAATTTTGGGAACCCTTGACTGGACCATTCCTTATCCTGGCGATGAAGCCGAGGGGCCACGCGGTCGCCTAGGTGGCGCCAAGCAGTGCTCGCTTCCAGAGCACTGGCTGGATTCCCGAACTCTCGGTGCCGAACAGCGTCAGATTTTGCTCGACGCCGAGATCAATGTTTCGGGTGGCTAAATGACCGAGCACGGTTACACCGATTTCGATCGTCAGCGCTTTCTGGCCGAAGATCGCCGTGCTGGCACTCAGCGTGGTGAGTTCACTCGCGACCGCGCCCGAGTGCTGCACTCGGCCGCACTTCGTCGCCTCGGTGCCAAGACTCAGGTTTTGTCACCTGCCACCGGCGACTTCGCACGCACTCGGCTGACTCACTCGCTTGAGGTGGCTCAGATCGGCCGCGAAATGGCAGAAGACCTGGGGCTAAACCCTGATGTTGTCGATCTTGCCTGCCTGGCACACGACCTTGGCCATCCGCCATTCGGCCACAACGGTGAACGTGCCCTAAACGCCTGGGCCACCGACTTTGGCGGCTTCGAGGGCAACGCGCAGACTCTGCGCCTGCTCACACGCATCGAGCCAAAGGTTTTTGCCGTCGATGGCAGGTCGCTCGGTCTTAACCTCACTCGTGCGTCCTTGGATGCCACCTGCAAATATCCTTGGGCCCGCGGGCAGGGTCCGGCCAAAACCGAGTCTTCCAAGTTTGGTTTCTACGAAGACGACCGAGCAGTTTTCGAGTGGATGCGTCTCGGTTCCAAGTTCGAGCACAAGTCGGTTGAGGCCCAGGTCATGGACTTCGCCGATGACGTCGCTTACTCGGTGCACGACTTTGAAGACGCCATCGTAAGTGGATTCGTCGACCTGGCCGTTCTGGCTGACCCAAACGAGGAGCACCGTATCCTTGAGGCAGCTGCGAAGTGGAACGGTGGCAAGATCTCCACTTCTTCGCTGGCCGCCGGCCTGCACCGGCTTCGTGCCAACGCCTACTGGCCAACCAGCCACCAGGCCACGCCTGCTGATCTTGGTCGCCTAAAGAACCTCACGTCCTCGCTTATCGGTGGCTTCGTGCAGCGCACTATGGCTCACAGCTTCGCCTGGGCTCAGGAGGGCGACATCACTCGTTACCAATCCGATTTGGCCATTCCTCAAGAGGTTGAGGTCGAAATCGAAGTCCTCAAAGGCGTGGTTGCGGCGTTCCTCATGGATCACGCCAGCCGCAAGCCATACTACGAGTGGCAGCGTGCCATCCTCACCGAACTGGCGGATGCCCTTCTGGCCGCCAACGGCCAGCACCTCGACGCTTTCGCAACCGCTGCCTGGGGTGAGGCCCGCACCGACGAAGCTAAGCACCGCGTGGTTGTTGACCAGGTGGCAAGCCTTACCGATCAGAGCGCAATCACCCTGCACCACAAGCTGACAAGCAAGTCCAACTAGGCCAAACCTAGGATTGATGGCATGGCAGGCAAGATCAAGAGCAGCGATATCGACGAGGTTAAGGCTCGTGTAAACATCGCAGATGTGGTGGGGGAGTACGTAGTACTCAAACCCGCTTCTGTCGGCTCGCTGAAGGGCCTCTGCCCCTTCCACGACGAGAAGTCACCTTCCTTCAACGTGCGCCCTGTACAGGGTTTCTATCACTGTTTTGGCTGTGGCGAAGGCGGCGATGTCTACAAGTTCATTCAGCAACTTGAGAACATCTCCTTCACCGAGGCAGTCGAAAAGCTGGCAGCCAAGATCGGCTACACCCTCACCTATGAGGACGGTGGCAGTAGCGAGACCGGTTCCAAGGTTCGCGCGCGCATCCTGGAAGCCAACACGCTGGCCGCAGCGTACTATCAGCAGCAGCTGCTCACCGATGCTGGCAAGACAGCACGTGACTTCATGCTTGGCCGCGGATTCGATCAATTTGCCTGTGAGCGATTCAGCATCGGATTCTCGCCAAAGGGCTGGAGCGGTCTTACCGATCACCTAAAGGCACTCGGTTTCACCATCGATGAATTGGTTACAGCCGGTCTGGCTGCTCAGTCCGACAAGGGCGGTTACGACAAATTCCGTGGGCGCATCATGTGGCCAATTCACGACGCCTCGGGTGCTGTCATCGGGTTTGGTGCCCGCAAACTCTTCGACGACGACAACGGACCAAAGTACCTCAACACCTCGGATACGCCGGTCTATCACAAGTCGCAGGTGCTGTATGGCATCGATCTGGCCCGCAAGGACATCACCAAGCGCCAGCAGGTGGTTGTGGTTGAGGGATACACCGACGTAATGGCCTGTCATCTTGCCGGAGTCACCACCGCGGTTGCCACCTGCGGTACTGCCTTTGGCGACGAGCACATCAAGATCCTCAACCGCATGCTTAACTCGGACGGCACTCCAGCTCAGGTGATCTTCACTTTTGACCCCGATGCCGCCGGTCAAAAGGCCGCGATGCGCGCCTTCGAGGACAGCCACAAGTTTGCCGCCCACACCTTTGTTGCCATTGGTCCCGACGGGCTAGACCCATCGGATCTTCGCCAAGCCAAGGGCGATGAAGCCGTGCAGCAGATGATCCAAACCAAGCGACCACTGTTTGAGTTTGCCATCAAGCAGAAGCTAAGCCAGTTTGACCTAGGTTCGCTGGAGGGCCGAGTCTCAGCCGTGCGAGCCGCTTCACCGGTGATTGCGGGCATCCGCGACGAGGCGCTGCGTCCGGCATATGTTCGTGAGCTGGCTGGGTGGGTTTCTATGCCGCCGGATGAGATTAGCCGCATTGTTGCCGAGGCCACCAAGGCTCACAAGGCTGCCTCCGTCTCCGGAATGCGCACCGATCTGCCGCGTTCAAACGCTCCAGAAAACCTTGGTTCGGGACAGACCCCTGAGGCATCCGTGCCTGCGGCCGTCAGCTACCCGCCGGTAAACCTCAACGATCCACTCAGCAGAAGCGAGCGCCAAACCCTTGAGGTTCTGGTGCAGATGCCACAGGCCTTCAATCAGGCGCAATTGGCCCGCCTGGCGTCGGCTCAAATGAGCGCACCGATGCACAATGCCATTTTGCAGGCTCTCATGGCGGCACTCACCACAGAGGCCGAGACCTGGCTGGGCCGCATTCAAAAGGCAATCGATCCAGCGCTCAGTCAGCAACTGCTGGCCATCGCAGCCTCACCGTTGCCAGCAAGCACGGATGCTCAGCTAACCGCATACGCTTCCGGCGTGGTGAATAAGGCAATTGAACGCGCCATCTCGCAGGAGAAGGCAGCTGCTCTTGCCCAGCTTCGACGCACGGATGCGGCAACAGACCCAGCAATGCACCGAGCATTGCAGCAACAACTCGTCAATCTCGAATCTGAACGTCGGGCAATCCTAGGAGACTAGAAGTTATGTCAAGCAACAAGGTAGCAATCGCGCCACATTGGGTGTCGAGTGTGGCCACCGCAATCGAAAACGCCGGTGCAGTTGCTGTGAACATGGCTGAGGACGTCACCGCTTTGATTTGGACCGATTACACCCAGCCAGCGTTATTAGAGAAGACAATCAAGGACAATCCGCAGTTGGAATGGGTGCAGCTTCCATACGCCGGGGTAGACGCCTTTGCTCACATCATCCAAATGGCTCCGCAATTCACCTCAGCCAAAGGCGCCTATGCCGAGCCCGTTGCTGAGCACGCGCTTGCCCTCTGCCTTGCTCTTGGACGTGCCATTCCAGAGCGAGTACGTGCGAAGAGCTGGGGTGGCAGGTTCGCGGTGTCGCTGTACGACTCCAACGTGGTCATCATCGGTGGCGGTGGCATCACTACCAGCCTGCTGGAGCAGTTGGCCCCATTCCGTGCCAAGACAACCGTGGTTAGAAACAGCGCGGAGGCACTGTCGGGTGCAACAAGAACCGTTCAGTTTGAAAAGTTGGATTCTGTTTTGCCGGAGGCAGATTTTGTTGTGGTCGCCGCAGCTCTAACCGCAGAAACCCAGGGTGTGATCAACTCCAGAACCCTGGCCTTGATGAAGCCAAGCAGCTACTTGATAAACGTCGCCCGGGGCAAGCACGTGGTGCTGCCAGACCTGTTGGCCGCATTGAAAGCCGGAGTTATCGCGGGTGCCGCGCTGGACGTGACAGACCCCGAGCCGCTGCCAACTGGCCACCCGGGCTGGGACGAACCAAAGCTGCTGATCACCCCGCACACGGCCGACACGCCAGAGCAGGTTGACCGTCTTTTTGCCACCCGCGTAGAACTCAACACCAAGGCCTTCCTAGGTGCTGGGCCTTGGGTTGGCCAGGTTTCAAAAACGCTGGGATACTAGGCGCGCCTCAGTTTGGCTTATCGCCAAAAAGTTGCTAAAGTATTTCAAGTGCCGAAAGGTACAAGCAATCCTCGATAGCTCAATTGGCAGAGCACTCGGCTGTTAACCGGGGGGTTCTTGGTTCGAGTCCAAGTCGGGGAGCCACATAGCTGTAGCTCCTAGGAGGACACATGTTTCAATGGGTCCTAAGTAAGAAATGGCTTCCTGAAGTCATCTTTGGCGGGTTCGCCGCAATCATCTTTGGTTCCGTAGATTTTGCTCTGCAGGGCACCAAAGGCCTAATCTCTTCCCTCATCTTCTCGGCCGCGTATTTCTTCGTGCGCCAATACGGTTTTATCGGTGGCATACTGCTGCTAACTGCCACCGGCACAGAAATCTCATTGCACACCCAGCCGGTGGTGGCAGGTTTTGCCGCTGTCGTCGCAGTGTTCCTAAGCGGTATCTTCGCCACGCGCCGTTCTGCGCTCTCGTTCCTCGGTGCATCCCTGGTGGCCGGTCTGGTCATGGTCTGGCAGGTTGCCTTCAACACCAAGTTGCTCACCGACATCTACGGTGTCAACATCTACAACGAGAGTGGCCGTTGGTTTGCCTTCAGCTTCGCAGCCATCACCGTATTGGGCATCAACGGCTTTATCTGGCTACTGGGCTCCTTCATCGCCGAGAGTATCGTCAAGCGCCGAGTCAGCAAGGAGCGCGACACCTTCGAGAACGTGAACCTGCGGGCGATGCTTGACCTAGCCGAGCAAAATGAGCGTTTCGCCATTGCTCGCGACCTAAACGAAATCATCATGCAGCGCGTGTCTGCGATGCTCACCCTCACCGATGGAGCGCGATTCGCCTCCAAAATTGACCAGGACGTTGCCGCGCGAACCCTGGAGCGCCTTGTCACGCTGATTCGTGGAGTTCACGACGAGATGCGCCGCATGTTCGACATGCTGAATAAGACCGTTGCCGTTGCTGCAACCCCACCAAGCCTCGCCGACATCAACGGACTATTGACCCACTACCGCGAGCTTGGTTACTCGGCCAAGTTGACCCAGTTGGGTAAGCCGATTGCCCTGATCGCGTCAGCCGAGCTCAACATCTATCGCATTGTGTTCGAGGCCCTTGAAAACGTCAAGGAGCACGCACCGCTGGGAACCGCCATTGAGGTAGACCTGATCTGGTCCGACAATGGCCTCCAGATCCTGGTGAAGGACAACGGCGCTGAAATGCTTGCCAAGAGTGACGCCAGCTTGCTGTTGGAGCAGGATGGTTACACGCCTGAAGAAGACATTTTCGCGCTTACTCAGCAGGTATCCGGCGCCAGCATCACCGGCATGCGTGAGCGCGCCCAGCTGTTCCAGGGAAGCATTGATGCCAAGCGAGTCCCAGGTGTCGGCTTCACCCTAAGTGCCATTTTCCCTGGCATCGACGACTACCAAGTTTCCGAAGAAGACTAATGTCCACCCGCATTCGTGTTGGACTTCTCTTCGGTAACCGCCTTATTCGCGAGGGCCGCAGGCTCTTGCTTCAAACCCAGCCAGATCTAGATATTGTCTGGGAGGGTGCAGACGGTCTGGCAGCAATTGAGTCACTGGCCGATGCGGTTGTAGATGTCGTTTTGGTGGATAACCGACTGACTGGCCTCTCGGGCACCGAAACTATCCGACGTTTTCACCGTCGCCACCTGGGCGAAGAGGGCACAGTACCTGCATTCGTGCTAACCGGTCCATTCACATCGGGAGCAATGTCTCTGGAGGCCATTCGCTGTGGAGCTGCAGACTTGGTTACCGAAGAAGACTCGGCCGAAGACCTCATAGCCGCCATCCGTGCAGCCAAAAACCTAGACACCAAGATCGATTTTGCGGCAATGCAAGACTTCTTCGATTCGATGGGTCTAGCTCAGGGTTCAAACACTCGTTGGCTGCTGCGCCTAACCAACATCACCGATGAAGAGCAGTTGGTGCTGGATGCACTGGGCAGGGGAGTGCAGTACTCGGACCTAGCCTCGGCCTGCGATTTGCCGAGCACAAAGGTGCGGTGGATTTTGGACGCCTTCCAGCGTCGTTGGAACTTTGTGAGCCGGGCACAGTTGGCCCTTGCTCTGCACGAGGCGGGAATACTTCCGCCGGTGCCAACCGTTGCTACTGAGAGCTACTAGCCCTCTAGCTTGTCTTTACCTGGCAACCAGCTGAGTCCGGGCTTGCCCCAGTTGTTCTTCATCACAATCTTCTTCGAGTCGGTGAAGTGTGGCTCGGCCAACTTGTCCACGTAGAGCAGACCATCTAGGTGATCGTATTCGTGCTGGAAAATGCGTGCCAGCCAGCCGGTTGCCTCGATGGACACAGGCTCCTGCTTAAGGGTTACACCAGTAAGTTTCACCCAATCGGCGCGCTTTAGCGGGAAACGCTCGCCAGGAACACTTAGACAGCCCTCCTGCTCGGTGTCCCAATCTGCCTCTCCGGTCTCAATTGGTCCAACCTCAAGCTTGGGGTTGATTACCTCTCCTCGCACCGGGTTGCCCTCGGCGTCTTCGTAGTCGTAGACAAACACTCGCAGCCCAACACCCACCTGAGTTGCGGCTAGGCCAACTCCTGGAGCCTTATCCATGGTTACGTACATGTCAGCAACCAATGCGGCCAGTTCGGCGTCAAATTCAGTGACTTCGCTGGCTCGCTGGTGCAGAACAGGTTCTCCGGTGATGCAAATTCTTCTTACAGGCATTCCACAAATTTACCGTAGCGAGGGTGCAAAGTTGGCCTACCGCTAGGCTTAGAGCAGGAAACAAAATGAGAACATTCCACGGAATCGACCTGCGATATCTTGCAGTTCTGCTGGCGCTAATAGGCGCGGTGGCGCTGGCGTTTGGCGCCCAGTGGCAGAACGATGCCGTAGGCGAGCAGCAGGGTAAGAGCAAGAGCGGCGGGGGCATCAGCCTCAAGCACATGCTGCAACTCATCAGACGCCCGCGGTGGCTCCTGGGCACCACCTTCCTCATCGTTGCCGTTCTTTTCCAGATCACCGCACTTTCGCTTGCCCCACTGATCGTGGTTCAGCCGCTGGGTGCTATTGCACTTGTGGTCACCTCATTCCTAAATGCCCGCATCAGCAAGACCAAGCTCAACCGCGCCACCATGATTGCCATCGGGCTGTGTATTCTCGGCGTTGGTGGCTTTGTTACCACCGCATCCAGCATCGCCCAAGAATACGTTTTGACCGATTCCCAGATGTGGCAGGTGCTTGGCATCCTCACAGTGGTGCTCGCCGGTCTGATCTTCCTGGTTGTTACCAAGCGCCTCAAGGGCAAAGCGCTCTACTTCATCGGGGGAGCTGGCCTGCTTTACGGCTTTGTTGCCACGCTAACCAAGGTGGTCATTCAGCGAATTCTGCAGGGGCAGTTTGAGTGGCTGACCTTCGCCTGTCTGGTGATGCTTGGCATTGCGGTAGCACTAGGTGGCTGGTTCGTACAAAATGCCTACGCCTCTGGTCCTCCAGACCTTGTGATTGCCGGCCTCACCGTAATTGACCCACTGGTTGCTGTATTCATCTCAGCCACCATCCTGGGCGAAGCCCACAAGGCAAACATTCTCACAATCATTCTTTTCATTGTCTGCGGTGGCGCCGCCATCGTCGGTGTGCTGTTACTCAGCCAATTCCACCCAGAAATCCTTCTTGCCAAGCGTCGTGCGGCGGTTTGGAACCGTCGCAAGAAGCTCCCGCTGTAAAATTGCCCCATAAGTTACCAAGGGGCTAATCAATGACTTCAGCTGGTCAAACCGACCGCCAAATTCGAGTCGTAATCGGTTGTGACACCTTTCCACCCGACATCAATGGCGCATCTAGATTTGCTGAACGTCTGGCCGGGGGCCTAGTTCGTCGTGGCCACGATGTGCACGTCATTGCACCTGCCTACAACAGCACCCACGGAACTTTCACCGAAACCATCGATGGCGTGCCTATGACCGTGCACCGAATCAAGTCGATCAAGCTCCCTCAGCACGAAACTCTGCGTTTTGTGTGGCCGTACACTCTCAAGCGCAAAACCGATCGCCTGCTGGACCAGATCAAGCCAGACGTGGTTCACCTTCAAAGCCACCTGATTGTTGGCCGCTATCTTGCCCGCGGTGCCAAGGAACGCGGTATCCGGCTAATTGCAACCAATCACATCATGCCCGAGAACCTAATCAAGTACTCGGTGATCATTCCTAGATTCCTTGAGAACTGGGCCATGCGCATGGCCTGGGCAGATGCCGGTCGCTACTTCAAGCTGGCCGATGCCATCACCACTCCAACCCGTCGCGCTGCCGAGTTGCTAGAGGCGGCTGCGGGCGTTTCCGATGTGCTGGCTATTTCCTGCGGCATCGATGCCTCCAAGTTCAAGAATTCCACTGCGCCAAGCACCAACCCACCGCGCGTACTCTTCCTGGGCCGTCTGGACTACGAGAAGCACATCCACAACCTGCTCAAGGCAGTGGCAAAGCTCCCGGCCGAACTGGGCACACAAGTTGAACTGGTTGGAAAGGGTGGCGAGCAGGCCTACCTAGAGTCCCTAGCAACCGAACTAGGCATCCGTAGTCAGGTCAATTTCTACGGACACATCAGCGAAGAAGACCTACCTAAGGCCTACGAGCGTTGCACCGTCTTCGCTATGCCTTCCATTGCGGAGCTGCAGAGCATCGCAACCATGGAGGCTATGGCCTCTGGTCGCCCTGTCGTTGCTGCCGATGCCATGGCGCTGCCTCACCTGGTGCACGATGGCGATAACGGCTACCTGTTCCCACCAGACGACGTAGACGCCTTCGCGGATCGCTTGAAGCGCATTCTCACTGCAGACGCGGCCGAGCTTGAGCGCCTAAGTGAGAACTCGCTATACCTGATTCAGTCGCACGACATTCAGCGCACCTTGAAGATCTTTGAGGACCTTTACGTTGGTGAGTTGGTTCCTGAAACCTCAGACGACAACCTGCCTTCGTACAGCGAGCCGATCGGTCGCCTCAACGAAGCCGAACACGACCAGATTGTCACCTTCCGACAGCGAGCCAACGCACTTGCAGACCGCATCGAAGAGGCTGGAGATAGCCTCAAGGAGCGCCTGGAAGACTATCGCGAGGATGTGCGCGAGCGCATACAGGACGCCCGCGAGGATGCTCGCGCAGCTGTGAAGAAGGCTGACAAGCGCATGCGAGCCGCCATCAAGCGTTCGCAGAAGCGTCTACGCCGCAAACTGTAAACTAATCAGGTTGCTCCGAGGGGAGTTAGCTCAGCCGGTTAGAGCAGCGGACTCATAATCCGTCGGTCACGGGTTCAAGTCCCGTACTCCCTACTCATTCATTTCTAAGTGCGAATCTCATTCGCTAGTTAGCGTCGAAGCCCTTTTCCTCGAAGTAGCAGGCAGGGCAGAGCGACTCGTAGGTCACCTCGGCGCCATCGATGGCCACCTGCTCGCCTCTGAAGGTAAAAACACCGTCAATCTTGCGCGCGTTGAACATGGCCTTCTTGCCACAACGACAAATGGTCTTCAGTTCTTCCAGGCTGTGGGCAATCTCCAACAGGCGAATACTGCCCGGGAAACCCTTGGTCTGAAAATCGGTGCGAATGCCATAGGCAAGCACAGGAACGCCATCTAGAACGGCAATCTGCAGGGCCTGATCCACCTGCTCCGGGGTTAGGAACTGAGCCTCATCTATCAGCAGGCAAGCAATCGGGCTGCCATGCACCTGAAGGTGGGCCTTGGCTAGTTCAGCGAAGCCGGCGCGCAGGTTTGTGTCTGGTGTGACCAGGAAATCAACCTGACGGCTGACACCCAGACGGCTAACGATTGAGGCCGCACCCTTGCTATCGATGGCCGGCTTGGCCAACAAAACTCGCTGATCGCGTTCCTCGTAGTTGTGGGCAGCCTGCAGCAGAGCAGTGCTCTTGCCGCTATTCATTGCGCCATGGCGAAAATACAGTTTGCTCATTGCCGGAAACCTATGCTGAGGGGATGCGATTTCTCCAAGTTTATTGCCGTTGGAGGGGCGGCTTCTTCGGCTAACTGAACGACACGAACGGTAGACTTTTTGGAATAGTTTCCTACGGAATCCGGAAGACTTGATGTCCAACCAAACCCCTAGCAACGATCACTATGAGATTGTCGCCAAGCCACTGCGTCACCCGTGGCGCATTGTTGCCGCAGTAGCCCTTGCGCTGGTGCTGGCGGCCTTCATTTGGTCTTTGGTAAGCGCCAAGACAATCAACCACGATGTGATCGCGCAGTACCTCTTTGATCCTGCAATCCTCAGGGGTGCAGGACTCACCGTGGTCCTCACCGCAGCATCGATGATCATCGCAACTGCCTTGGCAACACTGATGGCCGTCATGAAGCTTTCAGAAAACGTATTGCTACGCGTGATTGCCACCGGATACATCGAATTCTTCCGCGGTACACCGCTGCTACTCCAGATTGTGTTCTGGGGTTACCTTGGCATCATCTACCCGCACATCACATTCGGCATTCCGTTCACCAACGTCACCATATTTGACCAGCCAACCAGCACCGTCATTTCATCCTTCACGGCCGGCCTCATTGCTCTGTCGCTAAACGAGGCCGCCTACGCAGCCGAAATCGTGCGTGCGGGCATTCTCTCGGTGGACAAGGGCCAGACCGAGGCAGCTAAGTCACTTGGTATGTCCGGTGGCTACACCATGCGCAAGATTGTGCTGCCACAGGCCATGCGCGTCATTTTGCCACCAATGGGCAACGAGACCATCTCGATGCTGAAGAGCACCTCGCTGCTACAGGTGGTTGCCGTAGCTGAGCTCTACACCACCGCAAATCAGATCTCCTCGCAAAACCTGGCTCAGATTGAGCTTTTGGTGGTTGCCGGATTCTGGTACCTGGTGATGAACACCATCCTTGGCTTCCCACAGCGTTATCTAGAGCGTCGATTCGGTCGCGGCTTCGATGTTCCTGGAAGCGCCATGACCCGCACAGCAAAGGCAGACCGCAATGCCAAGTAACAGCAGCCAGCCAATGGTTCGTGCCCTCGGGGTTCGCAAGTCATACGGCAAGAACGAAGTTCTCAAGTCCATCTCGCTTGAGGTAAAGCAGGGCGAAGTTCTCTGCCTTCTCGGTCCGTCCGGCTCGGGTAAGTCAACCTTCCTGCGTTGTCTAAACCACCTTGAAACCATCGATGCCGGACGTATCTATGTGGGGGAGCACCTCATCGGTTACCGCCAGGTTGGCGATGTGCTGCACGAACTGCACCCAAACGAGATTGCCCTGCAGCGTCGCGGAATTGGCATGGTTTTCCAGCGCTTCAACCTGTTCCCGCACCTCACCGCCTTGGAAAACGTAATCGAGGCTCCAATCGGTGTAGCCGGACTTGATAAAGCAGCAGCCACCGCTCGCGGTAAGGCACTGCTTGAAAAAGTTGGCCTAGCCGACCGCGCTTACCACTACCCAAGCCAGCTTTCCGGCGGTCAGCAGCAACGTGTGGCTATCGCCCGCGCGCTGGCCATGGAACCTGCCGTAATGCTCTTTGATGAGCCAACCTCGGCGCTGGACCCAGAGTTGGTTGGCGATGTTCTGGACGTTATGCGTGACCTTGCCAAGACTGGCATGACCATGATCGTGGTTACCCACGAGATTGGCTTCGCTCGCGAAGTGTCAGACACCGTGGTGTTCATGGATCAGGGTCTTGTGGTGGAGGCAGGAGCTCCGGCGGATGTCTTGGACAACCCGCAGCACGAGCGCACCAAGGCTTTCCTGCGCAGCGTTCTTTAAACGCCAGCCAGTAAGCCCAACCGGCCGGCCTGCGATTGTAAAGATTTCGTTACGCGTAGCGTGATAGCCGCAGATTAAGACTGCCTGTCCAATAGATTTAGACCTGACATTACCCCTAGGAGAACCTTCGTGAAGAAAATTCTGAGCGCCTTTGCAGTTGCTGCAACCGCAACCCTGCTTTTGGCCGGTTGTGCAACCAGCACCCCAACTGCAACCAAGAGTGCAGGCAAGAACGTGGATGCCAAGGCTGCCGCCCTTCTGCCAGACACCTACAAGAAGAACGGCATCAACGTTGCTTCGGACATCCCTTACGCTCCAATGGAGTTCTTCGACGCCAACAAGAAGCCAGCTGGTTTCGATGTTGACCTCATCAATGCAATCGGTGAGAAGCTAGGCGTTGCAGTAAAGGTTGAGGTTCAGTCGTTCGACAGCATCATCCCTTCGCTGCAGGCAGCAAAGCACGATGTTGTGATGTCCTCGATGAGCGACACTACCGACCGTCAGAAGGTTCTAGACTTCGTTGACTACTTCAACGGTGGCGCCAGCATCCTGGTAGCCAAGGGCAACCCAAACAAGATCACCACCATCACCGACCTCTGTGGCAAGCCAGTGGCAGCCGAGGCCGCAACCTGGGAGATCGACCTTCTCAAGAGCACCAGCGATGACTGCGTAAAGGCCGGTAAGGCAGCGGTTGAGACCCTAGCTCTGCCAGGTGACACCGATGCACAGAACGCCGTTCGCTCGGGCAAGGCTGTTGCCTACCTAGCCGACTCGCAGCTTGCTGCTTACACCGTAAAGGTGGCCGGTGCAGGTAAGTACTTCGACCTAGTTATCGACCCAAAGAACCCTAACGGCTACGAGAGCGGCCTAATCGGTGTTGGCGTACTGAAGGCCAACAGCAAGTTGACCGCCGCAATCCAGGCTGCCCTGCAGTCGCTTATGGACGACGGCAGCTACGACAAGCTATTGACCAAGTGGAACCTCGACTCGTTCCGAGTAGACAGCGCCACCATCAACGGCACCAAGTAAGTTTCACGCAGGCGGGAAGGGCTTCGGCTCTTCCCGCTTTTGCATTTAACGCCAAACACACACCTTGACTAACCAACTGGCACCTGCCTATGCTGAATTCACTCTTTAGAGCTTGCAGGTCGTTGGGGAAGACGTACCTTTACGCTTAGGAGTCAAGTTGTCTTACCCAGTTCAGGGTCTCATTCTGGTTCACGCCGCCAACCCCGCCATCTTTAGGCAGATCGGTTGGACTATTTCGCGCGTTCTGGGTTACGAGGTGCTTCTGGACTGGACTGCCCAACCAGCCAAGGCCAACTCTGGGCGCACAGAGCTTATCTGGAGCGGCTCACAGCACCATGGCGCGCATCTAACCAGCGCTCTGGCTGGCTGGACTGATATCGTCTTTGAAGTCACCCAAGACGCGTTTGAGGGCCAAACCGGCTCGCGCTGGATGTACACACCAGAACTCGGAATTAGGCACCGATCCATTGATGAGCTGGGCAATGTGGTAATCGGTGAGGTAGAAATGCGCAGCGCCCTTGAGCGCGCGGGCAGTAATGCGTTGGAGTTGCACCGAGAAATGCAAAACCTGCTGGCCACACCCTGGGACTCCGAGTTGGAGCCACTTAGGGCTGCGGGAGCGGATGCCAGAATTGTTTGGCTTTACCGCGCCAGCTAGTGAACCAGCAGGCTAATGCTTACTTGGTGTAGGTCTTGAATACCACCACTGCGTTGTGACCACCGAAACCAAACGAGTTGCTGATAGCAACCAGTGGCGCATCGCCTAGTGGGCGAGCGGTAGTGACAACATCCAGTGGAATCTGAGGATCCTGGTTGTCGAGGTTGATGGTTGGCGGAGCAACGCGGTCGTAAACGGCCAGCAACGTGAAGATTGCCTCGATTGCACCTGCGCCACCCAGTAGGTGACCGGTGGCAGCCTTAGTGGCCGAAACTGCAATCTTGCCTAGGTCATCTCCAAAAACCTTCACCAGCGAGTTGTACTCGGCGATGTCGCCAACAGGAGTGCTGGTGGCGTGGGCGTTGATGTGGTTGACCTCGCTTGGCTTGACGCCAGCTTCAGCAAGCGCACCCAAAACGGCGCGAGCAGCTCCGCTGCCCTCAGGGTCTGGAGCGGTGATGTGGTACGCGTCACTGGTAACGTCGCCGCCAGCCAGCTCAGCGTAAATCTTGGCGCCACGAGCAAGAGCGTGTTCCTCGGTCTCGATGACCAGGGCACCAGCACCTTCACCCATCACGAAGCCGTCGCGGTCCACGTCGTATGGACGCGAAGCGGTGGCAGGGGAGTCGTTCTTGCGCGAGGTAGCGTGCATTGCAGCGAATGCTGCGATTGGCATTGGGTGAATTGCGGCTTCACAGCCACCTGCAACCACAATGTCAACTTCGCCGCTGCGAAGTCGGTCGATAGCGTTTGCGATTGCCTCGGTGCCAGAAGCACAGGCCGAAACAGCGGTGCGAACGCCACCACGAGCCGCGATGTCCATACCGATGGCCGCAGCTGGGCCGTTGGGCATCAGCATTGGTACGGTCATTGGAAGAACGCGACGAGGACCCTTTTCTTTTAGGGTGTCAAAGGCATCAAGCAGAGTCCAGACGCCACCAATTCCGGTGGCGTACTCAACTGCCAGTCGCTCTGGTGCAACCTCTGGGGCACCGGCATCCTGCCAGGCCTGACGCGCAGCAATAAGTGCAAACTGGCTAGATGGATCTAAGCGCTTGCACTCCTGCGGGGTAAGGATCTCGCTGGCCTTAACCTTTGCCTGACCGGCGAAGGTTACCGGCAACTCATACTGAGCTACCCAAGGTTGCTCGAGAGTGGTGATGCCTGATTCACCCGCAAGTAGTGCTTTCCAGGTGGACTCGACATCGCCACCGAGGGGAGTGGTAGCTCCCAGCCCGGTGACAACAATCTTGCCAGCCATAGTTATTTAGGCCTGTGCCGAAACGATGAAGTTGACTGCGTCGCCAACGGTGATGAGGTTCTTTACTTCCTCGTCAGGAATCTTGACGCCGAACTTGTCTTCTGCGTTTACAACGATGGTCATCATCGAGATCGAGTCGATGTCGAGGTCGTCGGTGAACGACTTCTCAAGCTGAACCGACTCGGTGGCGATGCCAGTCTCGTCGTTTACGATGTCTGCAAGACC